>Ga0207876_1000016_pt1 | contig 154812 bp, 137 predicted proteins | sample MalvirmetaMSP146_FD_184237 | JGI IMG/M metagenome (GOLD analysis project Ga0207876, IMG submission 184237) | Marine viral communities from the Deep Pacific Ocean - MSP-146 (SPAdes) | ecosystem: Environmental > Aquatic > Marine > Oceanic | place: Pacific Ocean | collected 2011-07-10
TCCGGGCTCAAATCACTATCATAGCCATCTTTCTGTTCCCCGATAGCTCAGTTGGTAGAGCAAATGACTGTTAATCATTGGGTCGCTGGTTCGAGTCCAGCTCGGGGAGCCAATGATTATTAAAAAACCTCAGCAAGTTTCTCTTCTGAGGTTTTTTTATGTCTGAAATTTATTAATCAATCTGATTAATTCACGATCCTCTCAAATTGCTCTGCTCTTCTTAGAGTCAACCTTTATTATATTGAGTTGTTTACTGAATCTCCCTCTCCACCCTTTTCCACACTGACTTGACTGTGGTTCCAAAACCTTAAAAAAGATTTGGACACATGGGCAATTATTCCTATTACCCCGTTGCTAACATCCTCACTCCGTTCAAAAGCCAATTTCACATGACGGTTAATTTACGGCTTTTGAGGCGGCTAACATAGAGGAAACAATATGAATAAAACTAAATTATCTATCGCAATGATGTCATTGGCGCTTCCAGGGCTCACTATTGCTGATGAGTTACTTGGCATGCAGGAGAATCCTGATACCTGGGTGATGTCAGCAGGAAACTATGCCAATACACGTTACAGTCAATTAGATGAAGTCAATCAGGATAACGTGCAGAATCTGGAAATGGCCTGGTCTTTTTCTACCGGCGTATTACGGGGTCATGAGGGTAACTCGCTGATCATTGATGATGTGATGTATGTTCATACACCTTATCCAAACATCGTCTACGCGCTGGATTTGAACAACGACGGTGCCATCAGATGGAAATATGAACCCAAACAAAACTACGATGAAACGGTTCCAGTAATGTGCTGTGACGTAGTCAATCGTGGTTTGTCATATGGCGACGGTAAAATTTTCCTCAATCAGGCAGATACCACGTTGGTTGCGTTAGATATTGATACCGGCGAAGTTCTCTGGTCAGATAAACGTGATACACCAACTACCGGTGCAACCAATACCGGTAATGCCAATGTCTTTAAAGACAAAATTATCGTCGGTATTTCAGGTGGCGAATTCGGCGTCCGTGGTTATGTTCAAGCCTACGATATGAAAGGCAAAACACTTTATAAAGCCTACAGCACCGGCCCTGATGCAGAAATGATGGTCGACCCACAAAACACCACAGCCATGTTGCAACCTATCGGCAAAGATTCATCATTGAATTCCTGGCAAGGTGAGCAATGGAAAATCGGTGGCGGCACTACCTGGGGCTGGTTCTCCTATGATCCTGAAATGAATCTTTATTACTACGGAACCGGTAATCCATCTACCTGGAATCCGTTGCAACGGCCCGGTGATAACAAATGGACCATGTCCCTGTTTGCTCGAGATCTGGATAGCGGTGTGGCCAAATGGATCTATCAGATGACACCGCATGATGAATGGGACTATGACGGCGTCAATGAAAATATTCTGGTCGACCAGAAAGTAAAAGGCAAAATGCGTAAGATGCTGGTGCATTTTGACCGAAACGGATTTGGTTACACCATGGATCGTGCAACCGGTGAATTATTGGTAGCTGAAAAATTCGACCCAAGTGTTAACTGGGCCAACAGCATCAATATAAAAACGGGACTGCCGGATCGCGTTGCTACCTACTCACCCGAAGCCAATGGTGAAGACACTCAGACAACCGGTATCTGTCCTGCAGCTCATGGCGCCAAAGATCAACAACCTGCGGCATATTCTCCAAGAACAGGGTTGTTCTATGTACCGACCAACCATATCTGTATGGATTTGGAACCGTTTGAAGTTGAATATTTAGCCGGTCAGCCATACGTCGGTGCAGAAGTAAATATGTTTGCTGCCACTAAAGACAATATGGGTAACTTTATTGCGTGGGATGCTCGTGAAGGCAAGATTGTCTGGACAAATCCTGAACGATTCTCAGTCTGGTCCGGTGCAATGGTCACGGCTGGTGATGTGGTGTTCTATGGCACACTGGAAGGCTACCTGAAAGCGTTGGATGCCAAAACCGGACGTGAACTTTGGCGCTTTAAAACCCCATCGGGCATTATCGGCAATGTAAATTCCTACAAACACGATGGAAAACAATATATCTCAATTTTGTCAGGCATCGGTGGCTGGGCCGGTATCGGCATGACCAATAATCTGGAAAATGATACCGATGGTCTTGGCGCTGTAGGTGCCTACAAATCCCTATCGAGCTGGACCACACTGGGTGGTGTATTAAGCGTGTTTAGCTTGTAAGGTAATGTAAAAGCAGCTTCATAAACTGGCCCGGCACTCTTAATCAGTGTCGGGCTTTTTTTATGGATTCTTTAGAAAGAAATACATCATAGGAAGAGCTTCAGTGAGTTAACTGTTGAATGATAATAGCTAATCAAAATCTTCAATTGATATCACTTTATGTCAATTAACATTTAACCGATAACCTACACCACGAAGCGTTTCAATAAAGGATTCGGATTGATGAAGATCAAACTTTTTACGTAAACGATTAATATACACATCAACCACATTCGTCAATGGGTCGCTATTGAGTTGCCAGACTGCATTCAGTATCCGCTCCCGACTTAACACACGGCCCTTGGATTTTGCTAAAAACAACAACAAGTCAAATTCCATTGCGGTCATTTTTATCAGTTCATTACCCTTATAAACTGTCCGGTGGGTCAGAGAAATAGAAATATCATTCAATTTAATAATATTTTCATCGAGATCAGGTGCATTTGCTCCCCGACGGGAAAGAACTTCAATACGGGCAAGTAATTCTTCAAAATCAAAAGGTTTTGTTAAATAATCATCAGCTCCGGCACGCAAACCCTGAACCTTTTCTTCTATATCATCCAACGCAGTAAGAAATAACACTGGTGTGGAAATACCCAGATTACGAATATGCTTTAAAAAACTGATGCCATCTGTATCCGGTAACATTCGATCGAGAATGATGACATCAAAACTATGTGACTTGACCAGCATAAGTCCTGACTGGCCATCATGAGCCTGTTCACAAAAGTAGCCTTCAACCCTCAAACCTTTGCAGATAAAATCGGCCACACGCTTTTCATCTTCAACAATCAATATTTGCATTGTTACTCCACAGCAAGCTTGATATGAATTGCCAATCCGTCTTCGGTATTGACCGCCCAGATAGATGCCTGATGGGCATCACATATTGATTTGGCAATGGACAAGCCCAGTCCTGATCCCGTTGGTTTTTCATGCTGCATTCGTTGACTTCGATAAAATCGGTCAAAAATTAACGGCAACTCGTCATCTGCCACCCCAGCACCTTGATCCCGAACAGTAATTATTACCTTACCAGCATCCAGTTTTGACGAAACAGTAACACTGGTTTCGGATGGACTATATTTAATTGCGTTATCAAACAAAATTCTCAGCAATTGTTGAAATCGATCTTTATCAACTTTGACAATAGCCTCCTCAAAAGGAAGACCACATTTCAGATTGATTTTGTGCTGATTTGCCGTACGTTGAAATTCATTTACACAGTTTTCCAGCAGTTTATTAATCGAATATACGTCCAACTTTAACTGAAGATTATTGGCTTCTGTACGAGCAATAAACAACAAATCATCCACCAGACGACTTAGTAAAAGAGACTGTTCATGAACGCTTTCCAGAATACTTCGTGTCTCAGTCAAATCAAGTTGCCTGTTTTGACGAAGCGCGACCTGGGTTTCACCACGAATGATGGTGAGCGGTGTGCGCAGTTCATGACTGACATCTGCCAGAAAGCTTTTCCTGGCAGCATCATTTTTTTTCAGCGTTTCATTAAGTACCAGCAGTTCACTAGTGCGCTTATTAACTTCAAACTCCAGCTGACTATTGAGTTTATCGCGCAAAGATTTCTCTTCAGCAAGCTTCTGGGCCATATCGTTAAAAGCGGCTGAAATCGCATCAAATTCTCGATCAAACCCTCGTGGCACACGATAATTCAGGTTTCCGTCAGCAAACGATTCGGCTGCTTTTTTTAGAAAATCCACTGGAATCGAAATATTACGAATCATGGCGTAACTACCCAATAGCGCTGCAAATAAAGCAATAATAGTTAATGCGGCAGCAGCCCAGGCAATATTGGTATGAATATTTTCGATGTCTGAATTCAATGAATTGACGATAGTACTTTGTCTTTGCAAAGCTGAATTAATGGCTTCCCGAAACCGATTATCAATCTGCTCCTCCAGCAGAAAACGAATTTTTTCAGTATTAAGCTGGCTTACCGGCTCAGCTAGCACCGCGTCAAACGCATCCAGAATATCGTTAAGTAATTTTTCCAGCTCCTTGGTATCTTCAACCGTCCCCTTGGTGGCGATTTCCCCCAGAGCCAGTCGTTGTTGTTGTTCAAGTTGCGTTATTGTGGAGATGGCATTGGCAATCAACTCTCGCTTGTTACGAACTAACGCCTGATTAGCATTTTTGCCAAATAATAATTCATCGGTAATCTGTTTGAATAAACGATAACTGTTATTGGATAATTTCCAATGCTCTGTGAGTAATGCATTTGCCATGTTCACTTGAACAATGTTCTGGGCAGTCAGTCTTGTGGACCAGATAGCCAGCGCTCCTGCCAGGAAAACCATGGCAAGAGCAATAACAGCAAAAGCAATAATTTTTTTCCGATACATAAAATCTAACCTAGTGAATTATGGCGTCGCTTGCAAAACCTAAGCATATATCAACATTAAGCTGTACAGGCAGATTACTAAAGTCATCACCATCTCAGGGTTATCTTTTACCGGGTTGTTGTGATTAAAAACGTCTGCCAATACCGATACCGAAGATCACTGGATCAATATCAGTACTGACAGACACCGAGCCCGCCGCAGTATTCCGATAAGTCGCTGTGGTATCAATATCGATGTATTTCAGGTCGAGGTTTAAAAACCAGTCATCGTCCAATGCATAGTCAACGCCTGCCTGAAAAGCCAGTCCCCAGGATGATTTAAGCTTGACTGAGTCACCGGGATTACTGAGTCCCGAGCTGTTAGGAACCTTTTCATCAAAGAAATAGGTGTAATTCACTCCCATTCCGACATACGGCTTGAGTTTGGCATTTGGGCGGAAATGATATTGCAAAGTCAGGGTTGGTGGCAGAACTTTGGTTTCAGCGACCGGTCCCAGAAAATCCCAGCTTTGGCTACCATCCACGGTGTGCTCGGAATAACCTAAAATTAACTCTATACCCCAGTTGGGTGTCATCATGTATGTGATATCCAGTTCCGGTACAGTATCACTATCAACACTGACACCTTCCGTTCCTTGATCAACTCCATTGACTGATACCGTTCCACTTGAATCGTTTGGATTAACGTTAATCACCCTTCCACGAATCAACCAGTCACCAGCCTCATAAGCCTGAACATAACTGACCGGACCAAGAAACCCGGCCAGCAGCATAAACAAAGGTGCACTCGAATATTTCTTCATATTAAGCAGACTCTTTAATAAATGGGAAAAAGCCTGCACAAGATCTCCTGTGCAGGCTGTATTAATTACTTACTAAAAGGTAAGGAAGAGTGATGTAACTCGATTTTGACACTGCCATCGTCATTCAATCGATAACCAAATGTATATTCAACTTTGGTTTCGTTACCAGCAGTATCAGTAAAGTAGTAAAGCCCCATAGCCAGGGCATGGTCGTCACGAATCAGCAGATCTTCATTCTCAAATCGAACGGCAGTCCACGGTTGCAGGGCAAAGCCTTTATCTTCCTCAAGCATGCCGCCTACAAAATATGAAAGCGCTTCTTCATAGCTGTTACGGAAAGGGTCATCCACTGCTTTGGTTGGTTTGAATAACACTTTGTCTTCGAATGCATACAAGCTGTCCAGCAATTCACTGGCGACTGCCTCTGCATCTTCACCGTCAGTTTTTGCCTGACCGATTTCCACAATACCTTCGGCCCAGGCGTTTTGTGCTGCATGAATAGCTTCTTTATCGAGTTTATCGATCTGAGCAAATGCCGAGGTGGTAAAAATCAGACTGAAAGCGCTTGCAAGATAAGTTGTTTTCATTGTTGGTCTCTCCTGTTGTTAACCTGAGAGCCATGATATTTGCAACAGATGAAAGCAGAGCCGACAAGGAATTAAGCTTGAATGAATAAAAGATTAACAAGTTGTTAATGTTTTAGTGTCAGCTGCATGAGACGGCATACAAAAAACACCAGCAATTAATATCAGAACAGCTGATAAAACATAGCTTATGTCTGATTTTTGCCTTTGTTGATATCCGCCAAAGTTAATCCTCAAGTCCTAGCGATAAATCCAACTTTTCAGTCTTTGTCATAAATGTTTAACAAACCGCCAATAGACTTAGCGAATTGTAAATCGAGTGTTTTACTTTTTCATTAGTCAGGAGTTTTTATGAAACTATTTGCGAAGAGCGCAAAGTCAGTTTTTGTCATTGGCGCGCTTATTGGTGCCATGAGTTCAACAGCTGCATATGCTGATCTTAAATTGAATGGTTCTGGTGCAAGTTTTCCAGCACCACTTTATAACAAGTGGTTTAAAGACTACAGCAAGCAAACTGATGGCGTTCGTGTTGACTACCAATCAAAAGGTAGTGGCGCAGGTATTCAGGATTTCATTAACGAAACGGTAGATTTTGCAGGCAGTGATGCTGCTATGAAAGACAGTGAAATTGCCCAGGTCAAGAAAGGTACTATCCTGTTACCAGTAACGGCGGGTGAAGTGGTTATTTCATACAACCTTGATGGTGTTACAGAATTAAAACTGCCACGTGATGTTTATCCGGAAATCTTTCTGGGCAACATTACTAACTGGAACGACCCGAAAATCCAGGCAGCTAATCCTGGTGTAAAACTTCCTGACCAAAACATAACTGTTGTTGTTCGTTCTGATTCAAGTGGTACCAGCTATGTATTCACTAATCATCTGGCAGCAATCAGCGATAATTTCAAAGAACAGGTTGGTGGTGCAAAAGCACCCAACTGGCCAAGTGCTGGCACCATCGTCAAAGCACCTAAAAACGATGGTGTAACAGCAACTATCAAACAAACGCCTGGCGCAATTGGTTATGTTGAGTATGGTTTTGCCAAATTGACCAAAATGCCTACTGCCCTGCTGGAAAATCAAAAAGGTAACTTTATTGAAGCCGGTGGCGAAACCGGTGCTTCAGCCTTAGCAACGACCGCTTTCCCGGAAGGTAATCTGCCAAATAGTGATGTACCGGATTTACGTGCATGGGCAACTGATCCATCGGGCGATGATGCATACCCTATCGCAACGTTCACCTGGTTACTTGTTTACAAAAATCAAGGTGAAGAGAAAGCCAAAGCATTAAAAGACCTTATTGAATACATGATTACTACTGGTCAGGAATCTTCTGAAGCAATGGGTTATATTCCGCTGCCAGAAAATGTTGTTGAGAAAGTTCGCAACGCGGCCAGCATGATTCAGTAATCACGCTTGGCTGTCTGATAAAAGTAATGCTGCAAGTGTTTTAAACACTTGCAGCATTTATCTGTTCAAGCGCCTGAAAATAAGATGTTAGCAATATTTACTATAAATATTCACGATTGATAGGAACACAAATGGTTCACGATCCTTTTAAAGATTCCGCGAGTGGCAATACACTGTCCGCGCCGCCTTCTCCAACTGATTACATGAAAGATTCCATCTTCAGATCTTTTGCTTACTTCTGTGCTTTATCAATCATTCTTTTAGTCGCTTATATCGTTTTTGAACTCGGTTCTCAGGCATTACCTGCAATTAAGGATCATGGTTTAGGTTTTATCACCGGTACTACCTGGGATACCAACCAGAATGAGTTTGGCGTGTTACCTGAGATTTGGGGAACGCTGTACAGTTCATTACTCGCATTGCTGATTGGTGGCGGATTAGGAGTCGCTATTGCCATCTTCCTGACTCAGGGCTTCATGCATGCCAAAGTCGAAGTGATGTTCAGAACCATCATTGAGCTGTTAGCAGCTATTCCTTCAGTAGTTTATGGTTTATGGGGTATTTATGTGCTTATCCCGTTAATCAGGCCGGCTGCCCATTGGCTGCATGAAACGTTTGGCTGGTTTCCCTTGTTCAGTACCGATTTAAGTGGTCCAGGCTTGGCTCCCGCGGCGTTGGTGCTCGCCATTATGATTCTTCCGACTGTAGCAGCCATTTCAGCCGATGCCTTCCGTCGTATTCCTTACAAAGTAAAAGAAGCAGCCTATGGTATGGGGGCGACAAAATGGGAAGTGATTCTTAAAGTCATGCTACCAACAGCCTCCTCTGGGATTCTGGCAGGTTTGGTATTGGGATTTGGTCGCGCGTTGGGCGAAACCATGGCACTGGCCATGTTAATCGGTAACGTGAATGACATCAGTGTCTCACTGTTTGCCCCTGCCAATACATTGGCATCCCTGCTGGCTTCAACCTTCCCTGAAGCAGGCCAAATTGAAATTCAGGCACTGATGTATGCGTCTCTGGTCCTGCTGCTTATCACCTTTGTGGTCAATGTTGCCGGTCTGGCCGTTCAGCAATACACCATGCGTAAATTTGAGGGTAAAAAATGAGTCAGATTAACGAACAGATTCTGCCACCCAGGATCAATTTACCGAGTCTTGAGAAAAATGTGCTCGAACTGAGAGCCTTGAAAGATTTCTTCCTGACAGGATTGGTTTGGGGATTAGCCATATTAGCCAGTATTCCTCTGATATCGGTTATTTACATGCTCATCATGGAAGGTGGTGCAAGACTTGATTTTGAGGCTATTACAGCATTGCCACCAGCCGGCTTCGAGACCGGCGGTGGCTTTGGTAATGCTATCGTGGGAACACTGACCATGGTAGGTATTGCCTCCGCACTGAGTATTCCCATTGGAACCATGGCGGCACTCTATCTGGCCATACTTAACCCCAACAGTAAAACCGCGACTGTCTCCAGATTTTTATCCAAAGTGCTGACCGGCTTCCCCTCTATTCTGGCTGGTGTGTTTGTCTATGCTGTCATCGTTATCACCACAGGCACCTACTCGGCCTGGGCTGGTGGTGTGGCTTTGGCGGTATTAATGCTGCCAACCGTTACTCTAGCTGCTGAGGAAGCCATGAAGCAGGTGCCACAAAGAATGAAAGATGCAGCCTTTGGCATGGGTTGTACCCGTACCCAGGTCATTTTTAAAGTGGTCTTGCCGACCGCCCTACCCGGGATTATGACTGGGGTCATTCTGGCAGTTGCCGGTGCGGCGGGTGAATCTGCTCCATTACTGTTCACAGCCTTGTTCAGCAATTACTACATGTCCGAGCTGGCAGAACCAACTGCCTCGCTATCCATTCTGATTTACAACTTTTCCGGTATGCCGTTTGAGAATCAAATTGAACTGGCATGGACTGCTTCGCTGGCACTGGTCTTACTCGTATTGTTTTTCAATATCGTTGCCCGTGTCGTTGGCAGAACAAAATTTAGAGAATAACCAAGGAAATAACTATGAATATGCAAACCGAAACAGGTGAGTTCATCGCCAAAAAATATGAGCCAAAAGGCCCTGTCGTTTTAGACTGCTATGTCAAAAACATTTACTACGGTGATTTCCGAGCAGTTAGAGATACCACTATCCCGGTTGAAAAAAATAAAGTGACTGGTTTTATTGGCCCATCTGGTTGTGGCAAAAGTACTGTACTGAGAAGTATGAATCGGATGAATGATTTGATTGACTCGTTCAGATTTGAAGGTCACATTCAATATCATGATCATGATATCTATAGTAAAAAAGTGGATGCAGTCATTGTCCGCCGTTATATCGGTATGGTTTTCCAGCTTCCTAATCCCTTTTCAATGAGCATTTATGACAATGTTGCATTTGGTTTAAGGTTGAATGGTTATAAGGGCGATGAAGAAGAGATGGTGGTCAAAGCGCTGAAAAGAGCGGCCATCTGGAATGATGTTAAAGATAAACTTAAAAACAGTGGGCTTTCACTATCCGGTGGTCAGCAGCAGCGTTTGTGTATTGCACGAGCGATTGCAACTGAGCCCGATGTACTGTTAATGGATGAGCCCTGCTCTGCTCTGGATCCCATTGCCACACGTCAGATTGAAGAGCTGATGGTTGAGTTAAAACAGCATTACAGCGTGGCGCTGGTCACCCACAATATGCAGCAGGCGATGCGTGTTGCTGATGTCACTGCATTTCTGGGGGTGGATATTTCGAATGGCGGCCGCACCGGCTATCTGGTGGAAATGGATGACACAAAGAAAATTTTTGAAGATCCACAGCAATTGCTCACCAAACAATATGTCCGTGGTGAGTTTAGTTAATCCTGGCTTTGTCATTTTTTAAGAATAGTTACGGAACGACATGATGAATTATCGGGTTTGATTTGATGGACAATATTGCAAGACTTGATATTGCTGCCATCAGATCCTGCCTGATAGATACGCAACTCAACTTTAAAAAGATTAACGCCTCGCTCAAGGTAAAACGAACACCACCAAGCGATACGGTGATCGAAAACCTGATAGCGGGTTATGCAAAAATAGACGAGTACCTGATCAATGGCATCGATTTATTTGCCTATGGGAATTCGGGGTTACTGCTAGAACTGAACTATATTGTTTTGTATCAGCATTCAACCACATCATCTATAGAGAAACACTCCCAGTTTGAAGCCACTCAGGCACATTTTTATGATGTGAGAGACGGCGGAATTGGTCAGTTAATGGATTGGCTGGCATTAAATCAGAATACGAATGTCTGGAAACGTTGTGCTGGTATTTTCACCAACATCCTCAGTCAGCCGCAGCTTTTTTTAGAAGGAAACCACCGCACTGGCTCATTGATTATGAGCTATGTGTTAATGCGGGAAGGTTATTCACCTTTTGTCTTATCTTATGAAAATGCCAAGCATTTTTTTGAGCCTGCAGAGCTAACCAAAAAGCGTCGGAAAAAATCACTGGTGGATGATTTCATATACCTGCCAAAGCAAACACGAAAATTTGCCAAGCTACTCCGAAGCGAGCAGGAAAAACGCCAGTTTTTAATGACCTAGGGCTTGTTGCTCTTTCAGTCACAACCCGAAGGGCTGGGACTATTTTTGCGGCCGCCTGCGTTCCTCCTTGTCGGACACAAGAATAGTCGCCAGCAGTGGGGGAGATGAAAGAGCAACAAGCCCTATTGTTTATTCCAGTGAGGAAGCGATCAAAGTTAATTAGATTTTAATGATAGTTTCCGGTAGATTTTTTATCTTTTAATTCACCACGATTGGATCGCAGGATTTTTTGAAACTGTTCCGGATCGTTTTTGAGAATATCGACATATTCATTTACTAATTCATGCCAGTCGGCACCACCGTAAATGGAAAACTTCTCCAATGACACCATTAATAATTTAGCAGCAACTCTGAGTTCTTTTTTATCCGCTTCACCATACCAGTCCGTTAGCTCACTATAGAGTGCCTCAATTTTTTCTAATGGCGTAAAGTCAACCACCATATCCTGATTTTCTTTTTTGCTCATAGTGATTCTCAAATACTGTAAATGGTGTTTTGTCTGATATAGGTTGAGCCAATTCAGATAGTTAATTCATTGGCTAAACCATGTCATAAGGTTAAACCAATAATCGACTATTACACGTGATTTTAAGCTGCAAAAAATATACGCTTTGATTCTATAGTAGGTAATGTTATCTGCTCTGTCAGCATAATATTTTAAATGCAGATTTGGATAAATCCCCAAACGTAAAACGCCGACTTAAAGCCGGCGTTTTAGTTAAACAAGGTAACTGCTCAGTTTATTTATCAGAAGTAAATTCCGGATAAGCAGACATACCACATTCGCTGATATCCATACCTTCCATTTCTTCTTCTTCATCGACACGTAACTTGGCGAATTTATTAATAATCGACAGTACGATAAATGATGCGATAAACATCCAGGCAAAGGTGACTACAGTACCGATCAGCTGACCGGCAAAGGTCGCATCCGGATTACTGAACATTACCGCGAAGATACCCCAGATACCGGCAGTTCCATGGACTGAGATTGCACCAACCGGATCATCAAGCTGCATTTTGTCCAGGAAGATGACTGAGAATACCAGCACGATACCGCCTACTGCACCAATGATAAGTGCCAGGCCAGGACTTGGCATTAATGGTTCGGCGGTAATTGCCACCAGACCGGCCAAGGCACCACTGATTGTCATGGTTAAGTCCGTTTTACCAAACAGGAATCTGGCCAGTAATGAAGCCGCGACCATACCCGCAGCGGCAGCCATATTGGTGTTTACAAAGATCTTCGCCACGGCGTTGGCTTCTTCAATATTGGCAATTTTTAACTCAGAACCACCATTGAAACCAAACCAGCCAAACCACAAGATAAACATACCTAATGTTGCCATCGGTAAGTTCGCACCAGGAATAGCGTGAACTTCACCGTTTTTACCATATTTGCCCTTACGTGGCCCGATAATAATAACGGCGGCCAACGCGGCGGCGGCACCAGCCATATGCACGACGACTGAACCTGCAAAATCCTGGAAACCCAGTTGATCGAGGAAACCACCACCCCATTTCCAATAACCTTCTACCGGATAGATAAAGCCGACCATAAACACAGCAAAGATCAGGAAAGGCCACAAACGCATACGTTCAGCAACCGCACCTGAAACAATCGACATGGTTGCTGCAGCAAATACCGCCTGGAAGATAAAATCAGCCATCGCTGAATAATATGGCGCGCCTTCGCCACCGGCTAATACCGATTCAGGACTATTATCTTCACCAAGGAAGAAGTCCAGACCAGGAATCCACGAGTTAACTGGATCGGCCGGGTACATGATGTTGTAACCGATAACAAAGTACACCAGACATGCAATGCCATATAAAAGAACATTTTTATTGAGAATTTCGACAGTATTCTTACTACGTACCAAGCCCGATTCCAACATGGCAAACCCGGCTGCCATCAACATCACCAGCGCTGTACACATCAGGAAATAAAATGTGTCGAGCGCATAACTTACTTCAATTACAAGCGTATCCATTTTACTCTCCTAAATAGCTGCTTCACCGGTTTCACCCGTTCTGATGCGAACGGCCGACTCCAGTGTTGAAACGAAAATTTTGCCATCACCGATTTTTCCGGATTTGGCACTGGTAGAAATGGCTTCAATGGCTTTTGCCACATCGTCATCACCTACCACTAATTCAAGTTTGATTTTTGGCTGAAAATTAATCGTATATTCTGCCCCCCGATACATCTCGTTATGGCCTTTTTGTCGACCATAGCCTTTAACCTCTGTCACGGTGAGACCGGATATACCAATATCCTGGATCCCGGCCCGCACCAGTTCGAGAGCATGTGGGCGAATAATCGCCGTTATCATCTTCATTTCTCGCTCCTGTTGATTAAAATTAAATTTAATTTACCCCGGCGAAACAATGAAAAATCCATGCCACGTATTTTTTGCATGTTAGTCAGTGAGTTAAGAATGAACGTTAACTAGGATGAGAACAATTGCATCAATTTGGTGCAACAGAAAAGCTAAAAATGCACTGCCGATGTGCAATTTTAAGGAAAGGAGTTTTTATTCTGGATTTAAAGCAGGGTTTATTATTAGGGCGTGTTTATCTTTCATCTCCGCCTCTGTTGTGAGCTGAAAAAGCGTCAATCAAGGCACGAGGAGCGCCTTTTGTGAGATACATCCATGTATCTCACCCCATTGGGGTTTGCGCTCAAAAACGCTCCCGGCGTTTTTGTAGTTATTCTAAATAAGTGACTAGCAACTCAGAGTGGCGCTTTTTCAGTCACAACCCGAAGGGCTGGGACTATTTTTGCGCCCGCCAGCGTTGTCAATCACTTATGTAGGAAGACTACACGGCGTGCTTTCCGCCTTGCCGGACACAAAAATAGTCGCAAGCAGTGGTGGATATGAAAGATAAACACGCCCTAGCAGCGACTGAACGCCTGTTCCAGATCGTTAATCAAATCTTTGGCATCTTCCAATCCAACTGACAGCCTGATGAGACTGCCGTCCACATCAGCTTGTTTGAGTGTTTCTTCTGACAAACCAAAATGCGACGTGTAAATCGGCTGGGTAGCAAGACTCTCTACTCCACCCAGGCTGGGCGCTATGGCAAACACATTCAGACAATCAACAAAACGCTCGGCCATTGCGGCATCACCCTCAATGTAAAAGCTGACCATACCGCCAAAACCAGACATTTGCTGGTGAATAAAATCATGGTGAGGATGTCCCTTTAATCCGGGATAACAGGTTTTACGGACCTTTGAATGTGTGTCCAGATAGTCAGCGATCAGCTGAGCATTAAAATTATGCCGTTCTACCCGGAGTGCCAATGTGAGAAGGCTGCGTGATAATTTATGTGCAACTTCCGTCGAGATCGTCTGACCGAGGTTTTTACGCCAATCATTGATAGCTTCAAGTTGCCCAACACGCCCGGACAATACACCAGCAGTCAAGTCACTGTGACCACCCAGATACTTTGTTGCACTTTGCACAGTAAAGTCTGCCCCAAGCACTATCGGGCACTGATTGACAGGCGTTGCAAACGTATTGTCTACCACTAACAACGCATCGTATTCATGTACCAGTTTTGCCAACCGTTTGATGTCTTGGAGCTGTAATGTAGGATTACTCGGCGTTTCGATAAACACCAATGCCGGTTTGTCAGCTTTCAGTGAAGTTTCTACTGCTTTAAGGTCTGTTTTTTGCAATGAAAAAGTATTGATACCCAGTGCTGGCAGTTGTTTACTTAAAAGCTGCTGGGTGCCGCCATATACATCCCCAACACAAAGAATACCCCGAGTCGCAAAATGCATAAACAAGGCGGAAATTGCTGCCATTCCGGAAGAAAATGCCAGGCTGGCTTCAGCATTATCCAATTGAGCCAGTTTACCTTCCAGGGCCGTGATAGTTGGATTCATCCCATAGCGACTATAAAAAGCGCCCGGTGCCTTACCCTCCATCACATCTCGCATGGCCTGCGTGCTCTCGAATGCAAACAGGCTTGTGTCATATAGCGGGGGGTTTGGCGAACCTTGATCATTTTGATAGGAATCACTGTGTATGCACTCAGTCATTGTCAGCTTTGATTTCATGCCGATGTCTCCTTGATAAACACAAGTTTTTTGCCAAAAATCTGATAGTTAGCATCCAGTATCAATGAATTAAATGTTCTGAACAAAAAAATCCGGCCGAAGCCGGATTTTTTAGAAGTGCAATAAGGCAAACTAACCCTATTTCAAATAAAACTCATCAAACTCAGGATTTGTTGTCAGTAATTGGATCAACATCCGGCTCAATGTCCCAATAAACTTTATCAAGACCTTCGGCCTGTGCATCATCCGATACATCCAAACCAGTGGTATGCTTCAGAACAAAGGATAATACCAAGGCGGTAATAATACCGAAGCCAAGACTGACCACGATGCCCACCAACTGCATTACCACGCCAATCTCACCATGCTGGAAGGCATACGCACCTTCTTCAATACCGAGATAACCGCCACGTGGTACACCGATATGCAATAGCCCTGTCATGATAAGACCATAGGAACCTACACCGGCAAATAATGGCAATAATTTATGTTCATCAATTTGTTTTCTTTGCAAAAACTCATAAATGACATAAGCAACAATTGGCGCGCCCAGAGCGACCAAAAACATTTGCCAAGGAACATACACGTCAAAACCTGAGGCACCAGCGACATAGCCAGCCAATGGTCCCAGCAGTAAATAGCTGAACTTCCGCGTTGAATAAGCCAGAACAGCACCCATTAAAGCACCACCAGCCCAAGCCGCACCATAGTTATTGAACGCAATACCCACACTGGTATCCGCCATGGTCACACTCACTGCCAATGCACCTGGATCAAAGAAGAACAGACACGACAGAATAATCATCGGCAGACCAGCGAAAATTGTCATTATGCCCACTGTCAACAGACCAAGATTTGGCGGGCGGTATTCAGAGACCTTGGGATGAGCCGAGAACATGCCTGGACGAGCTCTCAGCGTACGTGAAAACACCATTGCCATACCGGCAGGGAATAAATAAACGAAACCAACACCAAAGAAGTCATGAAAACCCAGATTAGTCAGTGGACCGACTGAGCCCCAAGTTAACCAGCTAAGAATAGACGAAACAATTGTGGCAACAGCGGCTGTGATGTAATAAGCAGATGGTTTCATTCGTTCTGAAACAGCAAAATGCAACAGAACATTCACAATACCGGCAAAACAAGCGAGGAAGAAAATAAAGATCTGGAAGTTATTCAAACCCGGAAAAACTGCCGGATCCACATTTTGTGCCATTGAATTTGACAGCGTACCACCCGCCCACCAGTCCTTGATGGTATCAACCAGCGTGTAATCTACCATGATGTAATATTGTGATGCCCAAAAAGCAAAACCAATCAGAAAATAAACGGTAAAGCCGATAAAAAAACCCACCATCTTTTCTATTGTTGCATTAAAAATATTACGTCTTCGTACCCCCCCAACATCAATCAGCATTAAGCCAATCACCACAAAGATAGCCCCGACTGTACCCGAGGCGTAAACAAGATTTTGCAATAGCATGCTCAGGCTGACCTGCTCTGCAAACAAATTTGCGACTTCTGTTTCCATAAAAAGTATCCCTTATTATATTTTTTAACTGCAGATGGGAATTCAACCGCAGGGGTCTGAATCTATTCCCCGGTCAATGGTGTGTCTATTACTCAGACTAATTACCACTTAGGGGGTAATAGCCCTTGATATGGCTTACTTTTTAATGATTTGGCATTATTTGGAGTGAAGAAGCAGCTTTATTTTTTTATAAGAAAAACTAAATTGTTTTCGCAATAAAAATCCAGATAGCTTATTTTGACAATTTGCGGATCTTGCAAGCCTGATTTTTAACAGGAATCTTTGCTGAAAGCATGCCAAGTAACTGTTTATAAAAGACTATACAAACTGAGTACTACTTCAGAAGGATTGTCCCTAATCCAGTGACGTTATTTAATCGGTCCGTCACTAACGAAGGAGACATTTTATGAAAATTCAAAAACAGGCTGTTAAAGAGCCACAACCAACGATGGGGCTTGATGGTATCAATGCCACATTGGGCGACACCATCGTTTCGGACAGCAAGGACAAAACACTTTGTGCAGGTTTTTTTCACCTGAACAAAACTGATAAACCCCTTGTATACACCTATGATTACGAAGAAATGAAGTATGTTGCAGAGGGCGAATTCTTCATCACTGATGAATCCGGTCAGAAAGTACATGCCACTGTGGGTGACGTGCTGTTTTTTGGCAACGGTGAAACCATTACCTTCGAAACACCGACACGTGGTGTCGGCTTCTTTGTAGGTCAGCGTAAAGCACTGTAATTTGCCGGGTCTGTTGACCTTTGTAAATCCAGTAATTATTGCCGGCAATCCTGGTTCAGGATTGTCGGCATTAATTTATTCAGCAGTTACCTGCCATCCTGATGATGCTTCCAGACTACCGCCTCCAAACGTGAAGTAAGATTAAGTTTACGCAGGATATTTTTGATATGCACTTTGACTGTGGTATCGCGAATATCCAATTTTCGGGCTATGGTTTTATTATTCATCCCTTCAGCCAGACATTCCAGAATTTCATTTTCACGCACCGTCAGATTGACCTCATCTGCACTTACTTTATGTTGTGGGTCAATAAATGCTTTCTTCAATATTTCGGTCATGCTGTCCTGTAGCACGGTGACGCCTACAGCGGCTTTGAGCAAATAATTCCTCAAATCCTCCGGTTCCATATCCTTAAGTAAATAACCATCAGCACCTATTCGCAATGCCTCAAGCAGATTTTCTTCCGCATCAGAAACCGTTAGAACGACATAATGCGCATCCAAATCTGTCTCTTTGAAACGTCGTAATGTTTCCAGCCCATCCATGCCTTTCATATTAAGGTCCAATAAAACCAGATCCGGTTTAACCTCAAGTGCCAGATCTATCCCTTCCTGCCCAGAAGCTGCTTCACCGACAATTTCAAAACTCGAATCATCCGAAATGATCTGTCCTACCCCCTTACGAAATAAAGGATGGTCATCAATCAGCAGTACTCTTATTTTCTCAGTCATATTTTCTCTCGCTATAATTATTGTACTGACTTTGGTGTAAACACCAGCCGAACTCGAGTGCCTCCATGGCGTTTGGCCATCACTTCAAGATCCCCCCCCAGGCTATTGGCACGTTCCTTCATGATGATCTGACCATGATGATCGTAGGTGTTGGTATTGGCCGTAAAACCTATACCATCATCTTCTATGGTTAATACAACATTTCCATTTTTACGCAGCTCAAGGAATATCGCTACATTCTTTGCTTTAGAGTGGCGCACGATATTGGATAGTGCTTCCCGAAGCACGTGCAACATATGGAATTCTTCATTGACCGTCAGGCGGCAATTAACAAGTCGATAGTCAAGATTGATGTTGATACTGGAACGCTGTGAAAACTCATCAATAGTGGTTTGGATAGCATACCCCAAACCCCGTAAGTCCATATGCACCCGGAAGGTGGTAAGCAGTTCACGTAACTCGCGATAAGCCGAATCAAGACCTTGCCGAAGCTCTCCCATCATCTCCGCACTTTTTATCTTGTCATCGCCAGCCGACTGAAGCCGAGCCAATTGGATCTTCATAAAAGATAAGGATTGTGCCAGGGAGTCATGTAGTTCTCGGGCAATCGCGGCACGCTCCTCCAGAACAGCCAGTCGACGTCCTTCTTCATCATGACTGTGAAACTTGGTAGCCATCGTCAGCAGTTTTGCAGTAATTTCCAGTACCTGGATTTCGGTATTTTCCAGAAATCTGTCTTTTTCTGTCTCAATCAACAAGATCCCAAGTGCTGACGCGGGCCCACTGAATGTCACACCCACACAGCGAATTTCTTCACCTTCACTATTCTCTTCCATATAACTGGACATGTTGTTACGGTGCAATTCATCGAATCTTTGATTATCCAGCTTTGGCGGCGGATGATGCGAGAAAATGATTTGCTCACTGGAAATAACCGCCGCATCATCGGTGTAAATAATCGCAACATTAGAAAAGTTCATCGCTCGTTCAAGCGAATAAAGTACTTTAAGCAGCGTTTTTTCACTGAGGATCTCATGGCTGGTTATCTCAATGAAATTAAGTATGAACTCATGAGAACGCAATAAAATAAGCAGTTTTTCATTGGTACGTTCGGCCCAGGCAACCTGTGAGGCATAGCCTTCTATTTTGGCTGTCATTTCAAAAATACGTTGCTCAAGGCGAGTAAACTCATCAGCATTTGGCTCCTGCTTTTGAGCAGGGAACTTGAACATCAGGAAGGTCTGTAACCTATCCATGCGTTCAACCAGAAAATTTTTCGCTCCCAACATAATGGCAATGATGCAGCTGTAGAGAAATAGCAGGCTGATGATATTAAGCAAAGCGATCACTGAAATTTTGATTTCACTATCCCGATGCAAAGCATCCGCCAGCTTTTTATAAGAATCCAAAACATTTTCAGCCAATCTGAGCTGAGTGGCCATGCGAATGTTTAGTTGTGCTACATCATCAAAGTTTTTCTGAGATTGTTTAACTTCCTCAAGCGCCACTTCTAATGCATCATTTTCCTGATTAAGCATCCACGCTACGGATTCATGCTCAATATCCAGGTAATTTTTTTTCATTTGAACCAATGTTTTCTGTGCATCAGACGGTCGCAGACTGTTCAAATAAAATAAATGTTTATCCCAATAAATCTTATGTACATTAACTTTCTCAATTGCACGTTGACTTGAAATCATATAATCCAACAAAAACAAAGTTCCTGCCTGAATTAAAAGCACTGTCATTGCAATACATAAAAGCAACGTAATCAGCTTGGAAAAAATAGCTCTTTGGCGTATGCTTTTAAAAATATATTTCAGGTCAAATTTCTTCAAAACCGGGCTTCCCGATAAAGCTGTTCTCAAGGGTCAGAATAATGGGTCTCATTATATTTACCATGATCATGTTAAGCATGATCACAGCCATCATATTTGGTACATGGTGGGACAGCACAGCCCCATTCAAAATACATTTTGCGGTGGCGGCAGCCATATTTGCGGCATTACTCTCTGCTGTACTTACCATTGCCTTTTATCCTCGTAGCCAACGGAAACTGATGCTGGCTGGCAATCAACCATCAGACAAGAATCTCGGTTGGGCAAATGATGTTGCAAAACGGCTATCAACACCCTCCGCCGTTATTGATGGTTTTAATATCATTTTTGCCAATAATGCCTTCCTTCGTGAGCTGGGAATGAATGGTATGCGCGAACTGGTCACTAATATGCCACTGACCAATATGGTGCATCCCAGCAATCATGCTGCGCTGACAAATTTCATGCGACATATGAAAACCAACCATGAACCACATCAGACACTTACGCTACGTATGCTATATGTCGATGGCACCACCATACCCGTGCATATTTCACTGTCACCACTCAACTCCGAGGGCCAATCAAATCTTAATTTGCTCCAATTTTCTTCCATTACACAAGCACAAAATGATTCGGAATTAAAATCAGAAAAATTCAATTTCCCAAGCCTCTTAAATAATATCAGACAAATTATTTTTATAAACAATGTTGATCAAGAAATTATATATACAAATACTGCCTGGGAAATACTGACTGACTTTAGTGTTTCAGAATCAATAAACAAACCTTTTTTAAGTTTTATTCACCCTGAAGATATTTTACTGGTCGAATCAAGAATGAATTCACTTATTCAGGGTAAACGTCAATATTTTCAAATCGAATGTCGTGTCATTACTAAAAACGGTTCATATCGATGGATCGAAATCCGTGCTTCGCGCAGTTCCAATTTTAAAGGTGAACGTTCCAGTGTCATTGGCACGTTGACCGATATCACTCAGCTCAAGCAACTTGAAGCAGCCCAGAAACATAATCGTCACTCACCCGTAGATATGATTATGACCAATATTCCCAGCATGGTTTACCGTTGTAAAAATGATCGTGACTGGACGTTTGAATTTGTCAGCGATAGTTGCCTTGAAGTCACTGAATATCAGCCTTACGAGCTGATAAACTCAAACAATGTCACCTATATGCAGCTGATTCACCCCGAAGATCAACCTCGTTGCTGGGAACATGTACAGGAACAAATAGCCAAACAGCGAAAATTCCAGATGATCTATCGTATCTGTACCCGCACCAACAAAACCCGCTGGGTGATGGAACAAGGTGAAGGTATCTTTTCTGCCAGTGGCGAGTTGCTTGCCCTGGAAGGTGTTGTTATCGATCTGAGTAACGATACTTCCTCTCAACTTGAGTTTGGACTACGTGAAATGCTTGAAAACAGACCCGATTAAATAAAATAACAGCCCCCCTTACCTAAGGGGAGCTGTGACTGTGATACATTTAGTAAGCTAAATCAGAAACTGCGTGAGATATAACCGATAAATTGGTCATCACCACGATCACCCCACCAATCTTCATCAGCGTTGGTATCGGTATAGTTCACACCTACAGTCCAACCTTCAGAACCAGCAAGCGTTAGGTCTTTGCTAAGACCAATCTGATAGTCTGTGTAATCATATTCACTGTAATTTTCGACATCCAGACGACCAACATGCGCTGACAAATTGAAGCCCATTGGCAAACCGTAAGCGAAATTCAATTCATAGTAACCTGTGCCTTTGGAATCACCATTGGCGTCAGCACCCATAGTATTATTATTGACACCGCCCCAATCTGTCAGCGTACGACTATATTTAGCAGTAAACCATTTCCAAGTCCCAGCCACATAGGCTTCAGTGGTATCAAAATCTTCATCACTACCACCGGCCAAGCCTGGTACTTTCTCACGATCAGGGTAGTAGAACTGCAATAACCCCACATCGACACTAAAGTCATCAGTAAACTGATGGTAATAACCACCATAAAAGTCTACTTCAAGACTGTTACCCACATTAAGGTCTTCTTCCAGACTGGAAGCCCATACGCCCGCATACCAACCACTGGTATGAGCATAGTCAAAGCCACCCTGCAGAGCCACGTCTTCATCACTAAAATCAATACCACGGAAATTGTATTGACTGAACAGACCGACATTGGCACTGAAACTATGTGGCGAGGTTGTTTCGGCAAATACTGATGCGCTCGTCATTAAGCTCATCCCGGCCAACCCTGATACCACCATATTTCTCATTTTCATTTTTGTTTCCTTCTGGGTTTTTAAAGGTAATGCGAACCGCTGGCCGGCATTAGCCAGCGGCCAGTGCTATGGACGAAAGCCCATATTCTTTGAAAGGAAATTTATTCCGGCTGGGTACCCAATCCCAGTTCGGCTCCGTCTTCTAATGGTTCCAACCAATCGATAACGGTTTGTCGATAAAGATCCAGCCCCTTATATTCGGAGAGATCAGGATGCAGATTAGTCAGCACCCGACGTAGCCGTTTTGCCCATTTTGGATAAGTGATCAATTCATCTAGGCTGATAAGATAGCCACGCACGCTGAAGGCAATCGCATTGCTACGTGGCAGACGGAATAACGCCTGCAGTTCAACACGAAGGTACACTTTCTCTCCTACGTTCTCCGGAGTAACAGAAGCGTTATCCGGCCCCCACAATGGGAACTCTTCTGGAGAAGTATCAAGACGCGGATTCACCGTCATGGTCCAGTTAAGCCGACGCACCGGACTGCCATATTGCAGATGCAGCAAATATTTCAATGCCCGGTCAAAAATACCGATTTCATTCGCTTGTGGAACCGGACCATGCCATTCTTTGAAAGACATACCGGCATCAAAAGCGATTGACCAGTCGGCCTGACTGGTGACCATACCCATATCAGCAAACAAGTCGTCGTCACGATGATCCATGATGATCCAGTCACCCTGGACCTGACGGGTGATGTACTCAAACGGCTCCATTGGCAACGTACTGGTATCACCAAAAGTAAATGTCTGGTCAATTTCCAGTGGTTTGTTAATCCAGTGCCATTGATCGCCGTTTTTGGTCAGTTCAAACCATTGAGGATAATCCGTCGATAATGAATCCATGATCAGTTCAACCATGTCCCATTGAGCGTCCATCATGTGTGGCAAAGCAATATAACGCGTAGGATCACGTTCAAGAGTCAGACGTCGATCCTCACACTCGGCGATGTAATGCTCATCAATATCGATGGCATGTTCAAAAACCGATCCAGGGTTGGTTGAAACATGCTGCTCGATATTGACGCTGTACATGTATTCATCTTCGGCAAACGGAAATGGGAAACGCCGTATTGCCTCACGTGAATTACGGAAAGTGTAATCGTCACGGAAAGTTTCTTTTTTAAAGGCTGGAGTATTCATAAGACGTCCTCAGATATTGAGTAATAATTTCTGACAGCGGGCCCTGGATACACAGGGCATGATTTTGTTGCCAGATGCCTTCTCAGCATCGGACAGATAATGATCGTTATGCATCAGTGCACCATCACACTCCAGAACCTCTACTTCACAGCGTCCACATGCACCGCCACGGCAGAGAAAATCGGGTTCCAGACCAGCTTCTTCCATTGCTTCGAGCATGCTCATATCGCCAGGGACTTCAATTTCCATATTGGACTTGACCAGTTGAACCTGAAACGAATCACCGATAGGTGGCGCCAGGAACTGCTCGCTATGAACATGCGTTTTGGGCCAGCCCAAATCTTTGGCCGTCAGTAATAACGCATTGACCATTGGCTCCGGACCACATACATAAATATGGGTACCGAGAGGTTGGTTGGATAGAAGGTTGTTGAAATTAATTCGCTGTCCTTCACTTTCAATATGCAGATGCAATCGATCACCACACATTTGTTTCAGTTGTTCGACAAAAGCACCATGCTCAGCTGAACGGAAGGCGTAATGCATTTCATAGTCATCACCGAGTCGGTTTAAATCGGCGATTTGCGACATAAATGGCGTAATACCGATTCCACCGGCAACCAGAATGTGTTTTTTGCCTAGCTTGGAAAGACTGAACAGATTGACGGGATAGGTTATCTGCAGCTTGGAGCCCACCTCGATACCGTCATGCATAAAAACTGAACCACCGCGTGAATTCTCCTGCCGACGAACCGAAATATGATAACTGTCAGTATTTTCCGGCGATCCCATCAGTGAATAGGGATTACGATGGATTCGACCATTAATGTTCATCGACACCACTACATGACTGCCACCTGAAAACCTCGGTAACGGCTGGCCATTTTCCTCAACCAGCGTGAAATGTTTCACCATATCGGTGACCTGTTCGACATCGGCCACTTTTACGTTCAGGATACTCATGGATAAACCTCTTCAATCTGTGGAATGTTGCCAGGCTCCTCTGCATCGACCATGACTCCCATGTACGCACCAAGACGCCGGGAAAAATGGTCCCGGACAAACAGATGTCGACCACAATTGCTACATGGAAAGACGTTGTGATGAACATCACGGGTAATGGTTTTGCAGTGAACGCAATACACCGGTCTTGCCAACGTGCCGCACAACTCTTTCTGCACATCAACATCCTGCACACCAGCAGCACGGGTTTTCTGCAAAACTTGCCACATAAAAGCTTCGCTGCCTGCCACATAAAAGTGGGTTCCCATCGTGCAGTCTTTCAGTCGTTGTTCCAGATTTTCCAGCAAGCTTTCTTCTGAATCACAAATATCAAGTTCCTCCAGCACTATTTGCTGCAGGATGTCTGAATAATTCTTTTCGGCCGTTGGTAAATCTGCATAAAGCACCTGAATAGGGTCTTTGGGGTACATCTGCTGAAATAATTTAAGAACAGCAATACCACCCTCGCCCCCGGCCACCACCAGATGTGCAACCGCAGGGGTTTGCCATACCAGTGAGTCGTACAGTGGTTTGCTTCTTATCCAGTAACCTCTTTGCATAATGATTTCCTCATTAAATCTGGCTTAGCGCGGCCAGGTTCCTGGCTGGCGCTGTGCAGACTATTTACTTTTGTTGTTCCGGATGAGTACGCAGGCGCATCGGATCATAGAAAGGCATTTTGGCAACATAGGCTTTGACCGGTTGTTTGCCTTCCACCATCAATTGAGTCCCGATTGCGAGATGATCAGGATGCAGATGAACCAGTGCCAGAGATTGCATCAGGTAATTGCTGTAACTGGAACTTGTCACCACCCCAATATCTTTACCGTCATGCGTGATACGAGAACCAGGCTCAACAGCTTCGGCGGTCATACAGATAATACCGGCCTGCTTGAAGCGTTCTTTGCCTTTAGAGGCCAACACAGCCGCCTTGCCGATATAATCGCCGGGTTTATCCAGATCGACACCCCAGCCCATATTGACTTCCCAGGGAGTGGTATCGCCCTCAGGCATTTCGTATGGGAAAAACAGCAGACCTGCTTCCACACGGGTAAGATCAAGCGAATCCCAGGAGGCGGCAATCACACCAAATGGCTGGCCTTTTTCAAGAATCATGTCCCAGAGATGAATGGCATCATCGGCACTGCAGTAAACTTCATAGCCACGCTCGCCTGAATAGCCGCCACGGGCAATTTTGATATCACAGCCAAAGAGTTTCGCGTCAAGATGACGGAAATACGGCAGCGTTTCCAAATCAAAGTCCAGATGAGGATTTAGCACTTCCAGGGATTTCGGTCCCTGCAAAGACAGGATATGTACATCCAAATCCGCTGCGATCTGAACATTTTTACCCTGAGAGAGCTTCTCCAGCTGCTGTGGGGTGGCACCGCTGCCATGCGACAAGCGGAATTGATTCGGCGCATCACAAATCACCATAATGTCATCACATAATGCACCAGTCTCATCCACTTCAGCTGCCAGCCTTGAGGTACCCGGTTCCATTTTGGTGACATCAATGGTGACCAGTTGGTCCACTACAGCCGTTGCATCAGGACCACTCACATTCAGAATATTCAAAGCAGATACGTCATACAGACCTGCCCGAGTACGTACAGCAATCACCTCTTCATCAGCATCCGATTTATAGCTCCACGGAATCGGCATATTGTTCCAGGTGTCCCCATTCAATAACGAACCGAGTTCCTTATGACGCACATTCAGGATTGAATTTCTAAGCATTGCGATCTCCACAGTCATTAAAATTTATGGCATAGGCAAACCATAGCCCAGCAGACAATGCTCGAAAATTCCCAAGATGGCGTACTCCCAATGGAGTAAATAGCCGCACTCGAATTTGAATTAGCTGAGGTCTTATCTAAGTTCAGGGATATTTATTAAGCCGATATAGATTTTGGGAGTTGCTGTAACCGTTGCAGCGTTTGAATCATTTCCAGCACAACCTGGGCTGACTCCTTGCCTTTGACACGAGCCCGGGTGCTCGCCTGTTCTTCGTTTTCGGTCGTAAGAATGGCATTGGCAATAGGGACACGGTAATGCTGCTGTATTTCGGTAATAGCCCGAGCTGATTCGTTGCAAACCACCTCAAAATGATAGGTTTCACCGCGTATCACACAGCCCAACGCTATCAGTCCATCAAATTTTCCGCTTTCTGAGAGTTCTGATAAAACCAATGATATTTCCAACGCACCGGGTACGGTAAACAGCACAATATCGTTGCTGGCCACTGCCGCTCGATTCAATTCATCGATGCAACCACTGACCAACGCGCTGCCTATTGCCGGGTTAAAACGTGACTGTACGATACCTATCCGCATACCTTTACCATTCAAACCTGCTTTCGTTGCTGACACTTTTAGTTCATCTGTCATACCACTTTTCCTTCATATAGGTCGCGAAACCAACGGGGATGTCTGCCTAGGCAGACACTGCCAGTACCCCCGCCAGCCCACGATTTTAGGAGGGTCAATTGTTCTTCCATCGCCACAACTGCTGAATGTGCTGAGACAACAACAACCCTATAAGTCCAGCCTATTCAAAATGGCTGCGCAGCTCTTCTTCGATTTCAAAAATATCGCCGACAATGCCGTATTTGGCGATAGTGAAAATTGAAGCGCCTGGGTCACTGTTTACAGCAACAATAGTTGGCACATGTTTCATGCCCGCCATATGCTGAATTGATCCAGAAATACCCATCGCCACATACAACTTGCATGATCCAACCACCTTGCCTGACTGACCGACCTGACGGGATTTTGGCAACCAGCCGGAATCGGCTATAGGTCTTGAGCAACATAAAGTGGCATCAGCCATTTCAGCCAGCTCACGGAACTGTTCCACATTGGCTTCTTCGGCAATACCACGCCCTATCGACATAATGAAATCGACCGTGGTGATATCAATATCATCTGCCCCGCCAGCCTCAACAAATTCAAGATTAGTACTACGTGATTCGATACTGGTCATATCTTCTGACGATACCGCTGGAGAAGCTTTTTCCTCGGTCGGCTTGAAGACACTTGGACGAATGGTCAACAGCACACATTGCTTGCCTGGAAAATCCAGCTCAACATTGACCTTCTGATCATATCCGGCTCGTGTCGCCACCAGATCATCGCCATCGTATTGCAGACCATATACATCAGTAGCAAAACCATAATTACCCTTGCGTGCCAAAGTGGCTGCGTAGCCCAGTGAATCAACGGTATGTGGTAACAGCACCACTTCCGGATCCAGCTTTTCCATCAGCGAAGTGATCGCAGCTTCAAAGATATCCGGATCAAACTCGACAGTGGCCGTTTTTACCGTGATGATTTCATCCACACCGGCAACGGACAGATCCGCAACATAGTTTTCAGCCTGTTCACCAATCACTGCAACGACGACTTTGTCATTGTCCTGACGCAGTTCCTGTGCAGCAGCAATAACTTCCAGTGAGATAGGTCGCAGTTCGCCACGACGGTGTTCAGTAATTAATAAGAATGTTTTCATGGTTATTCCCCTTTGAACTCACGAATAATTTCAGCCAGTTTTGCTGCCTGTTCAGAAGGTGTCCCCTCAATCATTGAGGCCATACCTTTTTCAGGAATATACATACGCCGTACACGGGATAAAGCAGCATCAACACCAACATCACTGTCACTCAAGCCCAAATCACTCAGGCTGATTTCATCTACCGGTTTGGCAGCTGCCTGCTTGATACCGCGTAATGAGGCGTAACGCGGGGTATTGATACCCAGCTGAATGGTGAGCACCGATGGGCAGTCAATTTCCACTTCCTGTGACAGTCCGCCTTCCAGTTCACGGGTGATTTTGGCTTTGTTACTGCCAGGTTTATATTCAAGTCCTGCTACCACTGCCGCATGAGGCCAGTTAAGACTGGCGGCCAGTGAAATACCGGTCGAACCCGCTGCATCATCTGATGACTGCACACCAGCAAATACCATATCCGGTTTTTCTTTTTCGACGACAGCAGACAGAATGCGACCGATCGTGACCGAATCAGAACCTTCCATCGCATCATCCCAGACTCGAATAGCGCGATCAGCCCCTTTGGCCAGACATTTTCTCAGGACGTCATCGACCCTTTCCGGTCCCACCGATACCACCACCACTTCAACTTCGGTATCAGATGATTCTTTGATAACCATCGCTTCTTCAAGTGAAAAATCATCCCACTCGTTGAGGTCGTAAAGCAGAAAATCCTCATCGACATCAAGTTGATCATCACGAATTTCGAAGTCTTCATCTAATGCAGCGACTTCTTTAACTGCAACCAGTATTTTCATCAGATTTCTCTCCTAGTTGACTGTATAAAACAGCATTTCTAATGCAGCGAAGGCTGCAAATACTTTTGTGCAAACCATTTGAACACCATAAAACGGACGGATAGATCAGGATCGTCATGCAGACTCCAGCGGTCGCAATCACTCAGTGAAGGGTTAGATACCAGCATTAACCGATGCAAGTAATACGGGTCTTCCAGCAGCGGCAGCAGAGTGTCTCGCTCGGCCTTTGGATTGATAATCACGCCACGACGTATATCAGTCTGTTGAGACCCCGACAGTCTGATCAAAATGGCTTGCGGGGTATTAGTGTTGCTAGCCACTCCACTCAGCACGTCGACATCATCTTCAGCAGACAACATGTCGAGTACATCTGCAGGTGTGTTCTTTTGATAGGCCACACCGGCTCTGACCCAGACGCTGTTATCTACAGAAAGCCGTCTGAGAATATCGATGGATGTCAGTGGGTTTCGAGTAACTGCACGGCGAACTTCATCATTCTGGTCCTGGGCCAGTTTATTAAGCAGCATTTCATCTAACTGGGGATGACGGGCAACTCTCTGTCTGACCCAATGATCTTCATCATTAGCCAGCTGTTGCAAATTCTCATCTGTCAGGTCAGTTCGACTTGCCAAAGCGCGACGCACGCTATTGGAACTGTTATGGCTCATCTGATTGGCTAGTTCTTTGCTCAGAGATGGGTTACCGGCCAAGGTACGAAGCACGCTGACGTCATCATGTTGAGCAAGATTGGCCAATTTTTCCGGGGCTAAACGGGGATTTGCCGCCAGGTGCCGTAGAATGGTTGTGTCAGTTTCATTAAATGCCAAATCCAGCAAAAACTGTGGGCAACGGATGTGTGTGACCACAGCGGATCGGATAAAACAGTTACCACGCTGATAGATCTTTTCCAGTAATTCAGGAGGTGTTTCAGCATGGACAGCCAATTCGTTATCAAACATGTCGGGATAACGTTGTTCAAGGAAAATCAATGTATTTGCATCGGTGTTTGGATGCGCAGCAATAGATTTAAGAATCGGAATGTCATCTTCGCTCATTGCCAGACTGTTCAGTAATGTCGATGAGCTATGTGCATGCTGAGTCAACAGGCTGCTCAACTGCCGATCATGACCACCTTTTTTATAGATAGTGTTCAACGTGCCGGCACGACTGGCTGGGTTTTTATCCAATCTTAATCTGACTGTTTCATCATCGATTTCCGCCAGCATTTGCAGCACTGCTGCAGGTGTATGCTCCCAGCGGGCCAGCAACAGTGTGTTGCGACGCTCCTCACAAAGGATGCCACTCAACTGCTGTTTTTGCTCACCCTCAGCCAGTTCATACACTGCTGCTGCACTATGCAGATCACCACTGCTTATCGCACAGTTAATCAGTGCATCGGCAGTCTCCGGCAGACGCGTATCAGGCGGAAACAACATCGGCATCGATGACCTCAGATTCATCAAACTCAACACATTCGTTGACCAGCTCAATCAATTCTTTGACGACGAATTTGCCTTCATACCCAGCGGTTTTAAGTGCATCCTCAAACATGGTCAGATCTTTCGGGCATGAAACGATAAAGACGTCCAGCTCTTCAATTTCTGCCGCTTCACGCATGCGGTTCTCAGATGGTTTCTCAATACCGACCGGATCCGGAATCCAGATACGACCACCACCGGCACCACAGCAGAAGGAATTGTCACGATTACGGTCCATTTCGATCAGCTCGCAACCCAGCAACTTGATCAATTCACGTGGTGCGTCATAGCCTTTGTTATAGCGGCCAAGATGACATGGGTCATGGAATGTCACCCGATAATCGAGCTTTTTGTTGAGCTTGAGTTTGCCCTGTTCGAATAACTGTTTCAGTAAGGTGGTGTAATGCTGAATTTCAAACTCACCACCAAAATCCGGATACTCATTACGAATCGTGTTGAATGAGTGGGGATCTGTCGTAACAATCGAGTTGAAATCGCATTTTTCCAGGGTGCTGATATTGGCATTGGCCAGGAACTCGTAGAGCCCTTCCTCACCGACTCGACGTACATCATTACCGGCATTCATTTCAGCTTCGTAAAGCAGGCCGAAATCAACCCCTGCCTGTTTCATTAACTTGGCAAAAGAACGTGTAACTACCTGGTTACGAGGATCAAAAGAAGCGTAGTCACCGACAAACCACATCACATCAACCGGTTCTTTACGTGCATCTTTAATGGTGAATGGCAATTCCTTGGTCCAACGTGGACGTTTACGTTTCGATTCATTCATCGAGTTGCCGTTTTTATGGATTGACTGCATGGTTTTCTGCAGAATCGGTTCCATATTGCCTTCATCCACCAGCTTGCGGCGCATCTGCACAATGATCGGAACATGCTCGATCGCGACAGGACAAATCTCCACACAGGCCATACATGTTCGACATGACCAAAGTGTTTCCATGAATACCTGACCGACATCTTTGCCATGAACATCCAGCTCGGCCTCTTCTGGCAGCTCCTTGGATTGCAATGATTTATTGGCAAATTCACGTAATGACAGGATCACATCACGTGGTGATAACGGTGCACCTACAGCAGTTGCCGGACAAGCTTCATGGCAACGGCCGCACTTGGTACAGGAATCCAGATGCAGCAACTGTTTCCAGGTAAGGTCAGTAATGGTTTTGATACCAATATCTTCCTGATCTTCAGGCACACTCGGCAACCGCTTACCCGCCATCGGATCACGGAACATCAAAGACGCTGATGCGGTGAAGATATGTTTTACTTTGGTGTACGGAATCAGTGCGACAAAGGCCAAAGCCAACACACCATGGAACCACCACAGTCCAGTGCGGAAATTGCCTGCTGCTTCTGCCCCCATGCCCAGGCCAGCCATTACATGTGCCATCAGTGCCCCGATGGGTGACCACCAGCGATAATCCCAGACAGTCGCGGTATCACTTAACCAAATCAGTCGTGCGGCTTCCAGTAAAAAACCGGTAAAGCCAATCAGGATAAGCGCCCATAAAAAAGCCCAGTCTTCGCGGCGGTAACCACTGCGATCATAATCGGGATCGCCGGGTTCACGATCCGGGCGAGCATAGTCAAGCTTGGGCAGCTTTAACCATTTTCTGCGGTACATCATATATAGCAGTCCCCCAATCAGGCCGACACCCGCCAGATCCAGAATCAAGGAGAACCATAGATAGAAATCGCCATACCAGAACGTGATACCAAATATCGGTTCCAGAATGTCGTATTCGAGGGTAATCGTGGCTGTGCCGATAAACAGCAGCACAAAGCCGAAAAATATCAGTGCATGGGCACGACCAGCTGACTTATCACGCCGTTTAAGGGTGCGATGCGTTGCCATGGTCTTGCACATGTCTTTAAAGCGTGCAAAAAACTCACCCCAAGAAGCATCAGGCTTGCCGCGACGATACTTGCGGATCTGCACATAAACACCGTAAATAAATATACCGATAGCGGTATATCCGATTACGTAGAAAAGATAAATTGACCAGTTTGAAAAGCCTTCAAACAGAATTCGAGTAATTTCATGTGCTTCATTCATGACACACCTACTTTCCTGGGAAATTCATAATGATTGAGCAAACGGAAGGTGTGCTGTCACAATCGACAGCACACAACCGGTTCCTGCTATTTAGATCTTGTACTCGATCTCATGGTTACCACCCGGCATATGCGGTGTGCCCCAGGCAATCGTTTCGCGTTTGTACGGCAGCGGGAATTGTGGATTTTCAGACTCAATCTCACGTGCCACACGATGACCGGTAAAGGTGGCATCAGCGATATAACGAGGCGCTTCAGCATCACCAATCAGGTACACGCCTTTGATATCATTCTCAGCCCATTCACTTTCACGGGCCTTGAGTTCCTGATAAAGCTTGTTATCAGATTTACGACCTGTGACCAGTACCAGAGAATCAAACTCAAGCCAGCGATGCGTTTTGTTTTCATCGCGCGGCAATTTACCCGGACCACGGTAGCTACGACGTGAACCATCGCCCCACATGTTGTAAATTTCCAGACGTCCGGTTTCAATGCGACTGCAGAAATGATTACCGATTTCTTCAATATTCAATTCGTGCAGACGGCGCATCATATTTGGATATTCCAGAGTGAATTCCATATATTTCGCCAGATGGACACCTGAAACGATGGTGACCTCATGACCGTCATTGACCAGTTTTTCAGCCAGACTTGGCGCCATGAAATAACTATCTGCATTGAGAATCACAACACGCTTACCGATTTTCTTTTCACCTGACATGACTTGTTCAGGCGTTAATTGATCCGGTAATGACGCATCAGCGCCGGGAATGGCATCATGAGTAAGACAGTTATCCCCATTGGTATGCCATTTGGCACCGGTAGCGATAATGACTTTTTCTGCACCATATTCCAGTACATCATCGGCAGTGAGCGCTTTTTGCCCCAGAGCCAACACACTGTTTTTGTTTTTCTTGACCAGTTTCTGCAGTTGGGTTTCACGGTAATCACGGTGATATCCCCACTCGCCCAGCCCCGGTAACGACGCGATCTGATTAAGATGACCACCAACTTTTTCAGCGGTATCGTAAACATGAACCACATAGCCCTGTTCCATCAGTACCCGTGCTGCCTCAGCACCTGATGGTCCTGCACCAACAACCAATACTGAATCAGAGGAAGTGGCTTTCTTGAATTTTTCTGGATGCCAGCCGCGGCGATACTCTTCACCCGCTGTCGCATTCTGCGTACAGATCATTGGCGGGCCACCAATTTCCCAACGGGAAATACAGACATTACAACCGATACAAACACGAATATCGTCGTAACGACCCTCTTCAATTTTCTTCGGTAAGAACGGATCTGAAATAGATGGGCGTGCTGCACCAATAATATCGGCATAGCCTTTGGTGACAATTTCAGTCATTTTTTCCGGATCGGTAAAACGACCTACGCCAAGTACCGGTTTTTTGGAAACTTCTTTAACAAACTTGGTCCACGGAACCTGATGACCTTGCTGATAGAAACGTGATGGACCGGCATCCTCGCCCCACTCCGCGATATCACCGACATCCACATCCCATAAATCCACCAGCGGATCAGCCATCTGGATGAACTTCATACCATCTTCTTCTACTTCGATTTGGCCGGGACCATACAGGGTATCAACAGCAAATCGAGTTGCAATTGCACAATCACTGCCAACTGCATTACGTACTTTTTCTAATGTTTCAAGCCAAAATCGTGCCCGGTTTTCCAGCGAACCACCATATTGGTCAGTTCTTTTATTGTAATAAGGATTTAAAAATTGCAGTGGCAGGTAAGAGTGCGCGCCGTAAACATAAATAATGTCAAAACCGGCATCACGTGAGCGGTAAGCTGCATCAACGTAGTATTGCTGCACCCGTTGGATATCGCTGAGATCCATTTCTTTACAGTAGCTCAGGGTTTCAAATTCTGAAGCAATCTGACTTGGCCCCATCGGGGTTGCCCGACTTTCCAGACAAGGTGCATGAGCACCGCCGTACCAAAGTTCGACGCCGGCTAAAGCACCAAATTTATGGACTTCATCGGTCATGGCTTTTAGATTACGTACATCACCTTCATCCCAGATACGGGCAGACAAACGCATGGTGTCATCAGATTCAGGATGGATTGAGCAATATTCAGTATTCATCGCCGCCCAGCCACCCTCAGCTTTCAATGAGCGATGGGCTGCCTGGAAGCCAGGTTTATCTGAACCGGCACCAATACAATGTGGTACCTGATAAAAACGATTTCGAAGGGTTTTGGGACCGATTTGAATCGGTTCAAATAATATATCGTGCTTAGGATCGCGTGCCATATTCTGTTCTCCATTATTGTGAGTTCGGGCAAGCTTATTTTCAGCCTTGCCAAAGACCACAACAATTCTCCTGATGTGTTACCACCTAGGAAGTACGTGAGGCTTGAGTGAAGTGGTTACTCTGTCGGAGATAGCATATGCGCTGTCAGATATGACTTAATGAGCACAAATTCTGCCTTGCATTGAAATTGCTTCGAATGCATGAATTTTGGAAAGAAAAAATACTGACTGAAGGGTGGGACTAAAGATCAGCCACCAGCAAACTGCTGAAAAAGACTATAAGAATGCCAGCCAGCAAGACCAGATAAGGCAGAATACCGGCACGGCAGATAATATCGCCGCCATTTTCATCCAGTGACATATCTTCACGCATGGCTTTAGGAAATATGCCTTTATCCACCAGATAATGTCGCCAGATAAAGATCGGAATCACCAGCAATGCCAGCAGAATCCCACTCATCAGCGTTCCCTTACCCCAGACATTCGCCCCCATACCCATCAGCACCATATTTACGTAGGACAATAGTGTGCCAATCGCAATAAGCACTGTTGGTGCACGGTATGGTCGTTCCCAATTTGGCCTATCCAGTCGATGTATCCAACCGGCGTTGAGGTTGAGAAAATTGAAAATGATATACCCTACATTCGATGCAGCCAGCAGGAATACATAATCAGACATGCTGAGCAGCACCAGATTGACAATCAGGTTGGTCCACATTGCAGCAGTAGGGGCTCCCTGTTCATTTACCTTGGATAAATAAGCGGGCAACATACCATCAATAGATCCCTGATATAGGGTGCGTGATGAACCGGCCATGGTGGTCATCACTGACAACAGCAACGCCAGCACCAGCATCACCACAAACACATTGGCAAACATACTATTCCCACCCAGAATACCGGCCAGGACATTCGCCACGCCCATACCACTGTAGATTTCTGCCGATAGCATTCCATCATAAACTGCCGGTGCCACAACCTGACCGGCACTATTGAGCGTTTCCCGCTCTACAAGCTGTCCTAGTCCCAGGTGTCCCTGAAATGCCAGAGGTACCAGGGTAAACACTGCAATACATAACAAACCCGAAAAGAATATGGCCTTGAAAGTATCGCTTTTGGGATTTTTGAATTCCCGCGTATAACAAACCGCCGTTTCAAATCCATAGGTTGACCATGCCGCAATAAACAGTCCTCCGGCCATCAGTTTCCAGCCTTCAAGGTTCCATTCACCGTCGATCACATTACCGATTGAGTCATAAGCCAGAGGTGTCAGTGGGGTAAGATTGGATAGCGGTAAATCCCCAGTAATCAGAGGCACCAGGCCAACTAACAGTAATGGCAACAAACCAGTCAAACCAAAGATCATGGTGGCACGTGCCGAGCGAAGTATGCCGCCATTCTGGATAGCAAACACCACCAGCATCAGGGCACTACCGATGATAAATGTCGCGTTGATTCGCAAACTCAAACCGTCTTTAAGATATGACAGATCGACCAGCGTAATTTGCCAGCTATTGATGACAGCATCAGGTGCAAACAGAGCGGAGAGAATATATCCTGCTGCCAGCCCCGATCCGATCGCAAGTACCGGCCCCCAGGCTATCCAGTTGCACCATACTGATATTGGCGCAACAATCTTTATATATCGGATCCAGGCTACTGCACCATAAACTGATGCACCGCCTGTTTTATGTGGAAATAATCCGGCGATTTCGGCATAGGTAAAGGCTTGCAGAAAACCAAAACTGATAGAAATGATCCATATCAGCCAGGCAGGCTGGCCAACTGTTGCTGCTACCGCCCCCATGGAAAACAGCACAAGTGCCGGTACGCCACTCGCTACCCAGAAGGCCCCGGTCCAATTGATTCTACGGTGCAACGTTGATGGATCTGCCCTATTTTCTGCCAGCAAATCAACGGCTGCCACATTGGCAGGTACTGAAGGCTCACTCACCCGTTTTCCCCTGTAGTTACAGCTCTTTGGCTGTATTTTTTTAGTTGTTATTGTTTACATTATCACGCATCAAGGATGGTCAACTGACTATCCTGAAAATACAATTAACAAAAGCTCGAAGCTGGGTATCTGACAATATGATTGCTAATGACATGTTATGGCAACACGCCTTTAGACGTACTTCCAAGGAGGTAGATGAATAGCTGACTTGCGTTATAGAGACTTAATACGTTTTGACAAAGATCCTTGCACACACTAAAGCCACAAGGCTAAGCCCAAATATAATCACAAAAGCCAGCACATCGGCGTAAGGATATCCCCAGAATTCAGTCATTGGTGGTTTCTCCTTCTAACAGACCGGTATCTAACATGCGTTGTCGACCAAAGTCAGACAAAGCAAACTTAAACAATAAACGATCCTTCGCAATCGCTTCACCATCATCAAGCCGATGCCCTATACGGTTAATGAGCCCGGCTGAAGCCAGCTCATCCAGAGCAATACTGAAATGATTGATCCAGTAATGGCCCTGTAGCTCATATTCCACCAGTGCCCGTTGAATCAATTCAAAATCCCACAAACTCGGGTACTGATTTAGCGTGATCAGCAGAAAGCCCTTTTGTGGTAGCTTCATGACTCCACCTCGCGAAGGGTAGAAATATTCTCTGCCGGTTCACGATACATAACAAAACTGCCGGTTACGGTCAGAATCAGGCCCAACACGAAATACCATTCAGGTAGTTCCAGAGTAAAGGCCATGACAAACAAAACTGCAAACACCCCGTACAAATTACCTATAGCCTCGCCCCGCCCTACACCAATCAGTGAAAAACTCTTATAAAAAGCGGTATAACAATATGCATGCGCAATCGAAGCCAACACCATCCAGATCATCACCATCGGACTGGTCAGCATATCTACCAGTAACGTGACAATGGGTAAATCTGTCAGCAGGTAGATCATCGGCAATACCAGAATGCCCCAAAACAGAATTTCAAAACTGAAGCGGCATTGAATACCAACATCAGGGTCAGTAACATCCATCGCACGCGAAGCTACTGCCCCCTCTGCCCCCCAACCAATAGCCGACATGATGCCCCCCACATAGCCCAGCCATGCGTAATTTTCGCTGATATCAATCTCACCGAAAAGGCCTGGGCCGTAAATCACCACGCCCCCCATGATGATAATTGCCATGCCAAGTGCAGCACGGCCGGAGATTTTTTCGTGATACCAGAGTCGCGCAATAATTGCTCCGACAACGGGATAAAATAGCGAGGTAATCGCCGCAAACACAGGGCCAACATAGCCCATCGCCATATAAGAACCGAAAATGGCCATCGGACCACCACACAAAGAAGCGAGTGCATACCATTTGGAGATACGTCTGAAACGCACAATGGTACGTCCATAGTCACGTAACTTACCCAGCATGCCGTTCCAAATGATTAGAAACAGTAACACTACAACAGCGTGGATCCAGGTCATCACTGCCGTGGCAGCCAGACGCATACCATGGTCTCCGCTATGAATACTGACAAAGGGTTCTTCATACCACATTGCTGTACCGGGTACATACCAGGCCCCCCACAGCACAGCGGTCCATAAAGCCCAGGTAAAGCCCCAACGCTGATTGCGTTGGAAATGATTATGAAGTGCTTTATCCAGAGATATTGAAGGCATTCCGCTTCCTTATAGAGCCTGCATTAACTCAGCCAGATTAAGGTCCATCACTTGGTTTGACTTGTCTGACGGCTCAGGTAATACATAGTCTTCCACTACCAGACCAAAACCCGTCATATTGTGGATCTTGCGTGGACGTGTCATCAGACGCATACGACTGATTCCGAGATCCAGCAGAATCTGAGCACCGATGCCATAATCTTTCAACTCAATACTGGCTACAGGCAAAGAATCCGGGCTGCTGATTTGCCTGAGAATGTCCTGTTCAGACTCATCACGTCGTAACAACACAATCACCCCGGCCCCCTCGCTAGCGATTTTCTGCATCGCAGCATGAATGCTCCAGCTATGGGAGTGTTGTTTGGCATCAAGTAATTCAATGACTGATAACGGTTCATGAACCCTGACTAACGTGCTGGCAGATTGTGTCGGATCCCCATACACCATGACCAGATGCGTTTTGTCAGTCGTAATATCCCGGTAACCGATTAACTCAAACTCACCAAACACCGTGTTGATCAGACGACTGCTTTTGCGTTCAATCAATGTTTCTGTCTGATGCCGATAGGCAATCAGATCGGCTATGGTGCCAATCTTCAGGCCATGCTCACGGGCAACCCCCTGCAGATCAGGTAATCTCGCCATGCTGCCGTCTTCATTCATGATCTCGCAAATCACTGCAGCCGGGGTTCTATCAGCCATTGCGGCAATATCACAACCTGCTTCAGTATGCCCTGCCCGTGCCAATACACCGCCAGGTTGTGCCATTAACGGAAAAATATGCCCTGGCCGCACAATATCGGTTGGAGTGGCATTTTGTGCCACTGCAGCCTGAACAGTTCGGGCACGATCCGCAGCAGAAATGCCGGTGGTTACACCTTCTGCGGCTTCAATGGATACGGTAAAGTTGGTGCTTAACTGAGCCCGATTATGTTTGACCATCAAGGGCAGTTCCAACTGTCGACAACGTGCTTCGGTCAGCGTCAGACAAATCAGTCCACGCGCATAACGGGCCATGAAGTTGATATGCTCTGCTGTTACGGCATCGGCGGCGATAACGATATCGCCTTCATTCTCCCGGTCCTCATCATCAATCAGGATAACCATTTTGCCCTGACGTACGTCGTCAATTATTTCCTCAACCGGTGAAATCACCGACTGTGTGGTTTCGGGGAAGCGTAAAGGTTCTAATGGATAATTCATGGCGATCACCTGCTTTTCTGCAACATGGCATAAGCCGAATGGTTGTGTATCGATTCGTAGTTTTCACATTCAATGATGTAATCGACAATGGCTTCACAGCTATTTAGCGATGCAGCCACATCACGCACCAGATCCTCAACAAATTTAGGATTATCGTAGGCATATTCGGTGACATACTTTTCATCAGGCCGCTTGAGTAAACCGTAAAGCTCACTGGAAGCCTGTTGCTCTATTTGCCCAATCAATGATTTGAGACTGATAATCTGATTCAATTCGGCCGTCACGGTAATCATTGAACGCTGATTGTGAGCACCATATTCAGAGATTTTTTTCGAGCAGGGACAAAGGCTGGTCACAGGAATCGCTACTTTAAGTTTGAGACTCAGCGTTTCCTCAAGATTGGCAATCAGTGTGACGTCGTAATCCATCATGCTGCTGACGCCAGAAACCGGTGCCTGCTTACGAATAAAAAACGGAAACTGCATTTCCAGATGGCCACTGTCGGCCTCAAGCTGACTCAGCATGGTTTTCATGAAATCACCAATACTGTCAGTCGACATAACCAGATCAGGCGTTTCCAGCAGCTCGATGAAGCGTGACATATGCGTGCCTTTCACATCATGGGGCAACTTCACATACATATTGAAGTCAGCCACCACACGAATAGGCGTTTCATCAGCATCACTCTGAAAAAATATGGGATAACGCAGAGATTTTATACCAACTCTATCGATGATTAGGCAACGTTTATCTGGCGTATTCTGAACATCTTCCAGTTGAATATGCAGGGGTAGGTTCATCGATCTGTCCTTCTGTTTTTAGAGTGCTGGTTAATCACCTGCTGTATTCCTCAAAAAAAAGGTGGATCAGCCTTTGATAACAAAAAACTGCGAATTTTGTTGTCTGGCTTGATCCACCTAACGCCTCAACGAGAGAACGGATCGAGGAAACTAAATGAAACTGAATTTAAGCTTTAACTCAGCTACGGTTACATTATTACGTCGTGCAATGGGGCTAACAATTCCAAAGAAGGATTACTCCAAAGTAATTAGAAAATCCCCCTTTCGATAGAACTGAGCCCCTACTTTACTGATTAATCTCCCGCTGCAGCGTGTAAAGCAACTTCAGGCTGCAAGCGTGCTTCATATTGGGTGTAGAGCCAGATAGGCAGGTACATTCCCAGAACAATAAAACCAACCCAGGTAGAAAACCAGCCCACTTCAAGACTGTTCAGATACACCACACCGATCAGGCAAAGTGGAATATTGAAAAGACCGAACAAAAGAGCAATGTTCTTCCAGCCTTTTGGCGCTTTGAATGGTCTGTCCAGATTGGCAAAGTTAGGATTATTTTTAGCTTTAACATAAGCAAACAGGCTGATGCCATTTGCACAGGTATAACCGATAGCTGAAGCAGCTAAAATGGCCGCGGGTGTTCCCATCGAAATTAATATCAGGTTAAACAGACCGATAACCACCATCGCTACAACAGGTGTACCACGTGAATTCAACTTGCCAAATACTCTTGGTAAGTTTCCTTCAGTCGCCATTGAGTGCATAGCTCTGGCAGAGCCAAGATAGGCCGTCTGAATAATCAGAATCATTGCAGCAATCAGCATAATAATGGCAATCATTGCCCCCGCCTTACCAAAGGCAGCTTCAGCAACTGGAATCATTGGTGACAATGGTTCAGCAAGAACACCATCCACGCCTAAAACGCCAATAACAGCCGCCTGGACCAGTACAAAGGAAAATAAGCAGATTGCCCCACAGACAAACAATGCCTTGGGAACGTCCGTACCTGGTTTTTTATATTCAGGACCATAAATCGCTGCGGTTTCCCATGCACAGGCACTCCATTGGGCAATTGCAAACAAACCGAATAAAATCAAAATATGGTGCATATCCCAGGACCAATCTGCAGGCAACCAGCTGTTTGTGATATTACTGATTTCCACGGCCCCGGTAGCAAAAGGGGTAACAGTCATTACCACCAGTGGTATCAACGAAATGGCTGCCAGGATGTAACCCAAAATCGCACTGTCTTTAAGACCAAAGCTGTTGATGATAAGCAATACACTAAAAATCACGCCTCCTGACATCAAAGAAAGCTGATACTCGGTAAACATCGTTCCCAGCACCGGAAACAACCCATGCAGATAACTGCCGACGAGTATGGCAAAGATAGCCAGTACCGGATTCCATGCAAACCAGTAACTCCAGGCACTGAAGCCACCGATAAGCTTTCCTTTGTCATAATTTCCATCGTAATTCTGGGTTTTGAATACATTTTGGGCAAAACCAGGTAAGCCCGAGGCTTTAGGAAACGTAGTGGCTAATTCAGCATAGGCAAGATTTTGCATAAAGCCCTGCAGTACCGATAAACCCCAGATAAGGATTGCTGCTGATGCAACCCAGAGGGGAAAGTAACCCAATGAAGGTAAAATCAGTAACGGAACGCCGGACGCTATCGCCAGTCCCTGTTTCCAGTCTATGGAACGTTCAAGGTCATTGGAATGCTCTCCACCTCCTGTGACGGAGGCACCTGTCGTTTTCATGTTATTTTCTCTCATAAGAATCATCTCCAGCTTATTAAGCGTGTAATTTCTCTATAGTTATTATTGTGATTTGTCAGTTAACATGTTGAATTCAGGTTTATTTCAAACCAAATTTGAACTTAGCCTAATAATGAGAGATTGGTAATTCTCCTCAATAAGTACTCCTTTTGGCGTACCTGTCAGCTGATCTGCAATGCAAACTATTGAGGAACTATCCTGCTCCAAAACTATTTCTGCTTTGCAAGGGTCCAGTGCAACCGCGCCCACATATACGCATCCATAATGGATATGGCATAAATAAAAACACCACCGGCAAACTTGCCAACCAGGGAAACATCCGGCGCAGCCAGATTGAAAGTAATTACCCCAAGAACCATCATAAAAAACACCATCATCAAACCTCGTATAGGTGCATGATTCAGTACCTGACCTACCCCGGGCAATAAAATAGCGACGAGCAGTACAAGATATGGATGAACAGGTCGGAATGGTTTTCGCAATATCTTGCTCATGCGGTTTTGCCTCCAATTAAATTCTGTTGTAAGCGCTGTAACTGACGCGTCAATGCTGCTACCTGATCAGAATCGATCGGTTCGTCATCAAATTGCACTGATCGTAAAAGTAAATAATTCCCTCTGTCAGCCTGACGGATCAGATATGTCAGTCGAACAGCATCGGGGGTTATAAGAAGTTCTTTGACTTTTTGATCGGCAAATATCGTCCTGACATCAGCATCAATTGCCTGCAGTTCTGGCGCTACATCACGACTCATATAACGTGCATGTTCCGGCCAGCCAGCCAATGGCTTTATCGGTTGATCCCATTGCCATGACGGACTGTAAACCTCGGTATTCTGTGGTCGTACCAGAATATCGAGACTGCCATTTATGGCAGGAGTGTTAGGCACTTGGATATGCAACCACATCACCGGAATCTTGCGGGCAGTCAGGTTATCCACCTCAACCCGTAAACTCAGCGGTGTCTGATTAAAAACACCTTTTAATGAGGCATAACCGGCAGTATTAAAGTGAGTTTCACTCACAGTCATGAGCTTCGCGAAACCATTAAGCAAATTCGCACGCGATAGAATCACCTGTCGATGATGTTGTTTATATAGCCACCAAAGGGAAAAACTAAACACAATGACCAGCGTAAAAACACCCAGATCAGACATAATGTCCTCCCCACCCCAGTACAAAAAATAATTGACTGAACATTGAGAAATCCTCTGCAAAACAGTAAAAAATCGTAAAAAAAAGACCCCGCAGTCAGCTTTTCACTTACTGCGGGGTCAACGATTAACGCACGACCGTTACCGGGCAATGCGCCTTACTGATAACCTGCTCGGCGATGGAACCGAGCAGTACCTTGGAGATGCCGGTACGTCCCACGGAGCCCGTTATCACATGGTCGTGCTGATTTTCATCAGCAAAATTGATAATTTCTGCCGCCGTGTTATGTCCCTGTACCGTGGAACACGTCACCCTTATCAGTCCACGCTTAAAGGCTTTATCAAAAGCTTGCTGCAACTCCTTTTGAATCTGATCATCCGCTGCTCTAAGCATAGAGGAGTCCCAGAAATAGGTTTTGGAAACATCATCTTCTATTGGTCTAATCACATGAATAAATGTCAATTCAGCATTGACCATAAGCGCTAATTCAATGGCAAACTCAACTGCTTTATCAGCGCTGTGAGAACCATCTGTTGCACATAATATTTTTTTCATTTCCGCCTCCTCCTTTAATAACCTTTCGGCCGTGGCCAAGGCATGGTGAACTGATCACCGCGTTTCACAAACTGATAACGACGTTTTACAAACCACAATGAAGCAACAATGTAGAACGCCATAATTGACAGCAATGAAGCGCCGTAACCGAGGAAAGTGGCAAAATAAACCACCGAACAGAGGGCCAGCAGAGTAAAGGCCGGAATGGGATGAAACGGATGAATATAGCCGCGCTTAATCACATCCAATGGCCACATTTTTCTGAATCGCATCATATTGAAGGACATAAAGGTATAGCCCAACAAACCTGACAGAATAGAGAATGTAATGACCTGATCCAGCAGACCGGTAAAGGCAAATGAAACGGCTATGGGGATCAGGAATATTATGGCCCGGAATGGGGTTCGGTAATGCGGATGAATAGCTCCGAACCAGGTTGGCATATAACGATCACGCCCCATTGAAAACCAGGCTCTTGCCGCATCATTGATACATCCGTTAGCAGAAGCTATCGCCGCAAACATGGTGCCGATAAATAACACTATCTGCAGCGATGGATTACCGATAATGGATGCCGCATCATACAAAGGTGTAGTTGCCTGTCCCAGATATTGCCATGGCATCAAACCAGTTGAGACATACCAGGTCAAAGTCGCAGCCACCAGCAGGGTTAGAATTCCACCAATAGTACCTAATGGAATAGCCCTTCCAGCACTACGTACCTCTTCTGCAGCCTGACAGGTTCCTTCAATTCCAAGGTAATACCACATGCCGAACTGCAATGCCGCAACCACCCCAATCCAGCCATAGGGTAGCTCCGTTAATAAATCACTATGCTTGAGAATATTGCCCGGATTCAGTGGATCACTCCCGATAAACAAAGCAATAATGGCCAGAAAAGCAAACAGCGTAATGACAAAATTTACCGTCAGGGTCATAAACACCCCCCGATAATTCAGCCAGGCCAGAAAAGCGATGGTCAACACCACAAACGGCTGGGGATTGAGATCGGCATAACCAGTGGCTGAAGCCACCGCAGCCATCAAATCTCCAACTATCAGTGCATCGGCAGCTTCCAGCATGGTATAGGCCATGACAAGATACAGACCCACATTAAAAGCCATAAGCGGCCCAATAATGTGTTTGGCCTGAGTATACTGACCACCTGCTGCTGCCACAGTTGATGTCACTTCGGAGTCAATCATCGCCACGCAACTGTATAACAACCCAATTACCCAGCATGCAATCAAAGCACCATATGCACCGCCTTTGGCAACTGAAAAGTTCCAGCCCATAAATTCACCGACCAGTACGATCCCGACGCCAAGTGCCCAGACATGAAATGGATTCAACACTTTCAGCATTGAAATACGTTTTTGATCTCCACCAGTAGAAGTAGATTGGCTCATTTGTCTTCTCCCCCCCGTTTGATTTGCTCCAATAATTCATCAGAGCCTTCTCGAGAACTAACCAGTAGCTCCTCATCAAACTGACGAGAGACGCTCACCGCATCGACTACAATCCATAGCAGCAGCCCGGCAGAAATTATCCAGGCGGCATAGCTCAATAAATCCCAATAAATCATCTCGCATCCCCCTGTTCGTTATTTGCCTGACTAGCAGCACCGAATTTTTCCGCAATCACCTCACGGTATTGCCTGTCTGAAATCCGGAGAACAAAAAAGAAGTAACCGATGATGACTAACGCCGTGATAATTAACATTACCGGGTCGATGGTGTAATCAAATCGGTCGTTAATGATCTCAGCAGCAGCCAACTCATCAAAGCCTAGCTTTTGCCACTGTTCCTGCTCTACGGGTGAGACATCAAGAGATTCCCAAGTGATAACCTGGGCAGAAGTTGTTTCATCGGCTGATTTGGTATCAGACTCCAGAAACAAAGGGATATAAAGACTTACGTAAACTAAAAATAAAATAAATAAACTGTCAAATAGCTGACCGCGTTTATGCTGAGTTTTGGGGATATAGTTAGTCATAGCCTTTCCTCATTAGTAGACTCTTGCATTAATTTTTTCGCTTCTCGATTTTCATCAAGATGCTTAATGTCTAATTCGTAAATGAAATTCTTATCTTCAGCGTAGTGTTTGGTCATTGCTGCCACTGACGCTGTATTGAAAATCACTAACAATGCACTGGAAATTATCAACACCACTCGGATGAAGGGATCTTCCACAATGCTCAAGATACTAATGAGGACAAAGCCTATTGCCAGCCAGAGCAAAACGATATCCGCCCAGGCCATAACACAGTCCCTTTTGTACATACTTTCTATACGTTTTTTTAAATTATTATTCATAGTTATTTCTCTCTCTTATTTAAAGATATTTAATGACTACACTTTTGCCTCCTCTTTGAAATGAAAAAAAAGGGCTGATGCCATCATGAATAAACTGACTTAAATTGACGGGGTAAGGATCTCTTTAAGTAGGTTTAATCAAAACAGCATCAGCCCTTGTCTCGATTACTCTTTTTAATGCGTTATCAGAACGGCTGTTGACCTGGAATCCAGTTAGTACCAGCCAAAGGAACTCTGGCCATTGCAGCGGATTCCACTGTTAAAGCCACCAGATCTTCAGGCTCAAGATTACGCATATCATTTTTGCCGCAGGCTCGTGCCAGTGTCTGTGCTTCCAGTGTCAGCACACGCAGATAGTTGGCCAGACGGCGTCCGCCTTCAACTGGATCCAGCCGTTTGCTTAGCTCAGGATCCTGGGTTGAAATACCAGCCGGATCACGACCTTCATGATAATCATCATAAAAACCGGCAGCGGAGCCAATGGCTTTGAACTCTTCATCATATTTAGGATCGTTACATCCCAAAGCGATCAAGGCTGCAGTACCAATGGCAACTGCGTCCGCACCCAATGCCATACATTTAGCTACGTCAGCACCGTTACGAATACCACCGGAAACGATCAGTTGTACTTTACGATGCATGCCCATTTCCTGCAGCGCCTGTACGGCCTGTGGAATAGCAGCCATAGTCGGGATGCCAACATGTTCGATAAAGACTTCCTGGGTTGCCGCCGTACCGCCCTGCATACCATCAACAACGATGACATCAGCACCGGCTTTCACTGCCAGCTTCACATCATAGTAAGTCCGTGTGGCACCAACTTTGATATAGATGGGCACCTGCCAGTCGGTGATTTCACGCAATTCAAGGATCTTGATGGCCAAATCATCCGGACCAGTCCAGTCTGGGTGACGGCAGGCACTGCGTTGATCAACGCCCATCGGCAAAGTACGCATTTTGGCGACCCGCTCAGTAATTTTCTGACCCAGCAACATGCCGCCACCGCCTGGTTTGGCACCTTGTCCCAAGACCACTTCGATAGCATCCGCTTTACGCAAATCATCCGGATTCATACCATAGCGTGATGGCAAATATTGATAGACCAATTTGGTTGATTGACCACGTTCTTCAGGTGTCATACCACCGTCACCGGTTGTGGTAGAGGTCCCAACTGCAGATGCACCACGACCCAGGGCCTCTTTTGCATTGGCTGATAAGGCACCGAAACTCATACCGGCAATCGTTACGGGTGTTTCAATAACGATGGGTTTTTTGGCAAAACGGGTTCCCAATGTGACCTGGGTATTACATTTTTCGCGATAGCCTTCCAAGGGATAACGCGACATGCTCGCACCCAGAAATAACAAATCATCAAAATGTGGTAATTTGCGTTTGGCACCCCAGCCACGAATATCGTAGATGCCGGTATCCGCTGCCCGACGAATTTCGGCCATAGTCGACCGATCAAACGTTGCTGACTCACGGAGTTCGGTAATGTATTTTGTTTTTTCACTCATAATAAATTCCTCGTAAAATCAGCATTAATACGCCGAAGCATTATCGACTTTGAAGTTGTATAGTTGACGTGCAGAACCATAACGTTTGAAAGCATGAGGATCCTCATCCACGCCAGCACGCTTCAGTAAATGACTCAGCTCCTGGATATGTTCATCACGCATTTCTTTGGCAATACAATCCGCACCCAATGATTTCACTTCACCTTTGACGTAGATGTGAACTTCATAAAGTGAATCACCCAACGCATCACCGGCATCACCACAAACCACGAGAGTACCGGCCTGTCCCATAAAGCAGCTCATATGGCCAACATTGCCTGTTACGACGATGTCTGAGCCTTTCATTGAAATGCCACAGCGTGAACCGGCATCGCCCTCTATGACCAACAGCCCACCGATAGATGTAGCCCCTGCAGAAGATGAAGCATTACCTTTAACGCGGACACTGCCAGACATCATGTTCTCTGCTACGCCTTGACCGGCACTACCGTGAACAACAATATCGGCTTCTTTGTTCATGCCCCCACAGTAATAACCGGCATGTCCCTTGATATCGACTTTGAGTTTCTGATCAAGTCCTACGGCCAGGTTGTGCTGTCCTTTGGGATTAAGCACTTCCCATTCTGTTTCAGTACATGCAGCAGCCTGGTCATGTAAGGCCTGATTTAAATCACGCACTGTTTGTTTTGCTAAATCAATAGTTTTCATTGTGTTCCCCTTAAGCACTTCTGGTCAGTTACTGCCACGTTCCCAGGCATAGATAGTTGACGGTTCAGGTTCCCAAACCTTGGCATTTTCGATTCCTGGCAAGGTGGTTAATGCCTGATATTCAGAGGCCATTGCCACATAATCATCGGTTTCTGCAATAACAGCCGGTTTGCAGGCGATCGGATCACGAACTACTGCAAAGCCATCTTTGGTGCCGATAGTAAAGGTATAAAAACCATCTAACTCTTTTAAAGCGTGTTCCAGGGCTTGATGCAAAGAATCACCTTGCTGTAAACGATAGGTCAGAAAACCCGCCGCTACTTCAGTGTCGTTCTCTGTATCAAAATGAATACCATTGCGTTTCAATTCCTGACGCATACGGTTGTGATTCGACAGAGATCCGTTATGTACCAGACACAGATCCATGCCGGTTGAGAATGGATGGCTGCCTGCCATAGTCACCGCAGATTCAGTCGCCATACGGGTATGGCCAATGATGTGAGTTCCTTGCATTTTGTCCAGGTTGAACATATTCACGATACGTTCTGGCAGACCAACTTCCTTAAGGATCTCAATCGAAGTACCGGCACTCATGATCAACACATCAGGATGATTCTCATGCAGATAGTTTTCGACAAAGTCAGCATCTGTTTTAACTTTGAAAATGGCTACCTTGCTGTTTTTAAACCAATCAACCTTGGTAACCAGTGCTTCTTCAATATCTTTTGCCAACTTTTCCCAGTCATAATTTTCATCTTCATGACGCAAGGTAAATTTGATACCGCTATCGACGGCATCGCCATAGATGGCAAAGCCGGCACTATCAGGCCCACGTTCTGTCATCGCAATCATCATTGGGGAAAACAATTCACCCAAGCGACTTTGATACTTATCATTTTTTAAATAAAGACCAACAATTCCACACATTAGATTTCTCCTAAAAATTCCGACTAGTCGGCTGCTTAATAAAATTCAGCGTAACGATCAATTTCCCAGTCAGAGACGTGCCGCATGTATTCCACCCATTCCATGTGTTTCAGTTCCAAAAACTCGTTTGCCAGACCTTCGCCTAAAGCGCCTTTTACAACACTGTCTTTTTCAAGTGCCAGCAGTGCTTCATGCAGGTTCTGAGGTAAGATATCGATACCTTTTTCTCTCAACTCCATCGGGCTGAGGTCATAAAGGTTGGTGTTGTGACCTTCGCCAGGATCGAGCTCTCTTTCAACACCATCAAGACCTGCGGCAATAATTGCAGCAGTAGTCAGGTAAGGGTTGCACGAACCATCCGGCAGTCGCATTTCAATGCGGCCGTAAGGAATGCGAACCATAGTTGAGCGATTGTTATCGCCATAAGTGATGTACGCAGGCGCCCAGGTAGCTCCAGATAAAGAACGACCTACCACCAGGCGTTTGTATGAGTTAACGGTGGGTGCAGCCAAAGCACACAATGCTGGTGCATGTGCCAGCAGACCGGCCATAAAGTGATAAGCCAGCTTGCTCAGACCATGACCTGCCGGGTCACTGTCATCATGGAACAGGCATTTTTCACCATCACCGATAGAAATATGCAAATGCATACCATTGCCGGGACGGTTACTGAATGGTTTCGGCATATAAGTACAAATCATGCCTAATTCATTGGCGATCTCGCTGGCCGCCATCTTGAACATAATGAAATCATCCGCACTTTTCAGGCAGTCAGCATAGGTATAGTTAATCTCGAACTGGCCATTAGCGTCTTCATGGTCAATTTGATAAACATCCAGACCGACTTCAATCAACGATTCCGTTAATTTTTCCAGGAAGACACTCTGACGCGTAATGCCTTTATAGTCGTAGCAAGGCTTTTGTAATGTATCGCTATCTTCAAACGGATGAATATGACCATATTCATCTTTTTTGAGTAACGAAAATTCAGGCTCAAGACCGGTAAACATGGTCCAGCCCTTTTCTTCAAGACGCTTTATCTGGTTTTTCAAGACAACACGAGAATCGAAGTTATATGGTTCGCCGTTTACATGTCCGTTACAGATAACTCTTGCATAACCAGGTTGCCAAGGGATCAGTGACAACGTCGACAAATCGCCCATCGCCATGTAATCAGGGCCGTTTGGTTGAATGCCCATGCCGCAGATAGCACCACCAGCAAAACCGGCACCGGTTTTAATGATGTCTTTAAGATGTGCAGAAGGGACCGATTTAACCTTGGCCACACCATGAATATCGACAAACTGTGCTAAAACATATTTGACGTTGTTGTCTTTAATAAATTGTTCTGCCTGTTCTAAAGTTTTCATCACTTTTGCTCCTGGTTATCGGTGATAGGCTCACTTAGGTTTGTTTCCGGCTCGAATTTCATCGCCTGACCTATGGATTAATTTATTCAGCGCCGGATGGCTTAATTACTATTGAAAAACTGGTTGATACCAACCGGTCCGCCGCCTAGCTCTTTAATAATATTCAACAGGGTCTCCCACAAATAAACGCCAAAAGTGCCATCGCACCAGAGACGCAATAGAGATTGACCTGCCACTTCCTGTCTGAGAACAACCACAGAGACACCTGCTATTGAGGTCATCGCCAGTTGATTGTCTGCCAACATTGGCCCACTCAGATTAATTGCACATACCTGGGCCAGTAGCTCTTCAAGCAACTCACCACTTAAAATAAAAGACGCATCATTACGCAGAACAACATGAACACCGTCACCACTTTGCAACTGTTCCGTTAATTCTTTGCACTGCTGTACGCCAATCGGGTCTTCCAGCAGAAATTCACTATTACCAAGACGCATGACCAGCGTTGCATCATGACGACTCCAGCTGTTTGCTGAACCGGGTAATTCAATCCCTTTTGCTTTTAAAGAATCAGCTGCTGCAGGTCCTTTGATAGCGAAACGTGTCAGGCAACTGACATCGCAAATGGCCAGTGTTGCAGCATGACGACTTTCCACATCCGGATCGGAATAGCGATTAACAATCGCCATGCCGTTGATAAACCCCATTTCCGGTTTCAGAGGCGTCTGGGCAAACGCAACTGGACTTTGTAATACAACATTTTGCATATGCTGGCTCCTTAGCCCTGATTCATACTTAGAAAAGAGTGCTCAACTACTTCAGCCATTTCGATCCGTCCACTATCCGTGCGAACCGCAAAGCGATGACCAGCCTTGGCCTGTTCTGGCAGGACAAAGGCAAAGCCAATTACCCGATTTACATATTCACTGTAAGAAATACTGGTCACCCGACCGGCGATCTCACCCTTTTCAATGACCAGATTGCATTCCTTGGGCAGTTCACCAAAATCTGCATCCAATACAAAGGTCACCAGTTTTTTCTTAAGTGGTTTCTTCTGCAGGATTTTCAGGCTGCGCTGACCAATGAAAAAAGATTTATCCATTGCCACCAGTGATTCAGCATGTGCTTCAAACGGATTCGTCAAACCATCAGTATCGTGACTAATCAGATGATGTCCCATTTCCAAACGCAGCAGACGCTGGGCATCAGTACCAAACGGCCGAAGTCCATAGGTTTTGCCTGCTTCCATAATTTTCTGCCATACATGCAGACCGGCACTTGATGGAACATGAATTTCAAAAGCCAGGTCCGAAACAAATGCCACTCGCATCACTCTGGCTTTGACACCGGCCACTAAAGCCTCACGGTATGCACCTTGTGGAAAGGCTTCCTCCAAAAGGTCCAGATCGGTTAGTTCACTGAGTATTGAACGGGATGAAGGTCCAGCCAATGTCATGGCAGACATCACACCAGTTAGATTGACCAGAGTGACCTGCATGCCCCAAAGCTGCAGATTACGTTGCATTTCACGATATACCGTGGCTGCATTGGAAGAATTGGTGGACACATAAAACTTGTCTTGATCCAGACGAACGGCCACGCCGTCATCAACAATTACGCCGGCTTCATCAAGTAACATGGCGATACGGCTGTTGCCAACTTTCTGACTGGCAAATCTGCCGGTATAAAACCGCTCCAGAAACGCAGCAGCATCTTTACCGAAAACTTCGATTTTGCCCAACGTACTGCCATCAATCATGCCTGCAGATTTACGTACCGCCATGGCTTCCTGTTGCACTGCCTGCTGACTGGTTAAATTAATTCCCATTGGCAGGTAATAAGCAGGTCGCAACCACACACCGGCTTCCATCATCACCCCGCCTTCTTTTACATGCCATTCATGCATGGCTGTATGACGATGTGGATGAAAACCTCGTCCGCCTAAATGACCAATCGGAGTTGGATGAAAAAACGGTCTTGCTGTAGTGGAGCCAATTTTTTCAACGGGTAAATCCCGTATGCGAGCCAGAATACGAATAGCATTCATATTGGAATGCTTACCCTGGCTTGGTCCCATACCAACAGTGGTAAAGCGTTTCATTAACTCAATGTTGTCAAAACCTTCCTTGGCAGCATTGATAAAATCTTTTACCTGAATATCTTCATCAAAATCGACAAAGTTTTTGCCTTTTGGATGATTCACAATTGGGTAAGGATGACTGGGCGAGTTACCACGATGTGCCATAACAGCAACGGGATCAGCAGTACTTTTACCAAGATAGCGTGCAGCTTCAGCACCGGCCCGTTTTCCATCCAGCAACCGTTGCTCAAGTTCAAAGATGCCATTGACTTTACCGGCAGCAAATATCCCTTCTGGCAGCTGATTCGGCACGAACTGCTGAACCGCCTGATCATAGCGCATCTGAGTACCAGCCTGATAAAGCAAAGCTGCAGCCGGAGCCCAGCCAGCGCTCATCGCAACACCATCGCAATTCAATACGACTTGCTGATGCGGGTCAGCCTCCGCAGTAGTCTCATCATAAGGGCAAACAATAACGGCACTGACACCCATTTTGTCGGATGAAGGCACTACCTCATAAATACAGCTACCCAGATGAACGGCGATACCAGCCTGTTTAACCTTTTCAGTCAAATCACCATCGGCGCCGGTTTGACGCATATCAATGACGGCAACTATCTCGACTTTGGCCGCAGCCAAATCCAGTGCCGCGCGGTAGCCATAATCATTCGCAGTGACCAATACACCTTTTGTAAAGGGTTTAACCGAATAACGATTCACCAGACGTTGTGCTGCTGAGCTCAGCATCACTCCCGGTAAATCGTTATAACGAAATACTGGAGGTTGTTCGAAAGCACCGCTGGCGACAATAACTGATCCGGCACGAACTTTAGTAATGCCACGTTTTTCAACAATTGGCACCAGATGATCAGTGTAATAACCACCGGCATAGGCATCAGCAATCACCTGAATATTGGCGTGACTGAGGACATTTTCTGTTAGCTGTTTCAGCAAAGAACCGGTATTCACATCAGCGGCCATATCATAGGTCAGACTACCGCCAATTTTGAGGTTTTCATCCACCAGAATGACCTGACTGCCAGCTTCGGCTGCTTCTAGTGCTGCAGAAAGTCCTGAGGCACCTGCTCCAACAACCAGCACATCACAATGTGCATAGCGTTTGGCACGGGTGATTCGTGGGTAGTTAAAATTGACTTCACCCAACCCCGCAGCTTTACGAATCTTGTTTTCCCAGAAGGGAAACATCCATTTAGGTTTATGGAAGGTTTTGTAATAAAAGCCCACCGGCAGAAACGCCGATATCTTATCGATATAACGACCTTTATCTTTTAATACACCACCATCAGTGTTGACTGCAGTCAGCTGCATATTATGCGTAACCGGGATCACATCAGCTCGGATATTGGTGTCAACACCATCAGTCATTAACGCATTGACATCATGATTGGCAAAACTCAATAAACCACGCGCCCGGTGATATTTGAAACTACGTCCCAAAACCTTAATGTCCGCAGCCCAGAGTGCACTACTAATGGTATCGCCTTCATATGCTTCGATTTGTTGGCCTTCATATTCGAAGGTCAAAGGCATATCACGGTTGATCCATTCATTCTCTTGTTCAGCGATACGCAATTTCATGCTTTATTCTCCTGACCGTAAAGATAGGTCCGGCTGACTTTGTCAGTCAGCGTGTTTCTTTCTGCGATAAACCAGGTGCCGCTCGGACCGTGGTACCACCACTCTTTTTTTAAACCTGGCGCTCCATGCCGGTAATGCACATAACCAGCCCACTCTTTATCAGTGCAGGTATCTGGGTTGGGCATCTCTCTGTATTCCCCACCGTAGGTAAATTCACTCACCGGGCGGATGCCGTTAACGGGGCATTGAAGTAATTTCATCTTGCTATCCCTAAATTAGTGGCCGACCGAGGCTGCGCCTTTTTCACCGGTCAGCTCATAATCTTCAAATCGTGATAGACGGAATGATTTGATCATATCCGGGGCCATATCTCGGGCGATGGTTTCAGCCATTGTCTTGCCGCTAATGGGAGTGGCTTTAAAGCCCCAGGTGCCCCAACCAGCATCAATGTAAAAACCTTCGACTTCAGTTTTTCCCATGATCGGAGCAAAGTCCGGCGTCAAATCAGCCATCCCTGCCCATTGGCGTACAACTTTCACATTACCGAGGAAAGGAAACATATCGGTGATATGCGACGTCAGGCCTTCAACAAAATCCAGTGATGAACGGGTTGAATGAATTTCGTAAGGGTCCAGTGAAGATCCCATAACCAATTCACCGCGAGAGGACTGGCTGACATAAACATGCAAACTGCCGGAAACCAGGATGGTGTCTAACCATGGTTTCATTGGCTCAGTCACACATGCCTGCAGCGGATGGATCACAATGGGTGTTTCAATATCGACCATTTCGCAAATGCGTGGCGTAAAGCCAGCGACTGCTGATAACACGCGGTTGGTGCTGATATAACCCTTGTTAGTCTGCACTCCAACGACCTTGCCGCTTTTCACGTCAATACTGGTCACCTCAGTGCTCTGGAATATTTCCACGCCCATGCGATCAGCTTCTTTTGCATAGCCCCAGGCAACAGCATCGTGACGGGCTACTGAACCTGGTGCGTGATATAAAGCGCCAAGGATAGGTGCCTGACCACTGCAGGAAATATCCAGTTGTGGACAGGCTTTTGAAATTTCATCAGGGCCAACCACATAGCTTTCAACGCCAACATGTTTGTTGACTTCGGCACGCCAGCGCATGGTACGCATGGCAGAATCGGTATGCGCCAAAGTGAAATGGCCACGGTTGGAATAAAACAGATTGAGGTCGAGTTCCTCTGAGAGATCTTCAAACAACTTAACACTGGCATTGTAAAAATTGACGCCTTCCGGAGTCAGATAGTTGGAACGAACAATAGTGGTATTGCGTCCGGTATTACCGCCGCCGATATAACCTTTTTCCAGCACTGCAACATTAGTGATGCCGTGATCTTTAGCCAGATAATAGGCTGCAGCCAGACCATGCCCACCGCCGCCAATGATGACCGCATCATAGGTTTTTTTCGGTTCAGTACAATCCCGGAAAAAACGGGGAGCCGGATGTTCTCGACTGACTGCATATTTCAAAAGTTTTAATGGCATTTTTGCCCCTCATTGATATGTTTGCCATTCCATCTACTACCTAAGAGGTATATAGAACTACCACCTTTTAGGTAAACTTTGTTTCACACGATGAAACCATGGGTTCATTTACTCATGTGAGAAATCGGATGTCAACACCTCAACGAAACTTTTTTTCCTCAGATGAATCTTTCATGACCTTTCACAAAAAAAATTCGTGTATGATCAAGGTTCTATTAATGTAACAGGCAAGGAGATTTAAACGGCGTGAGCGATAAACAAGAGATGAATGGAATCGAAACCACTATCAAATCCCTGGACAAACACCTTGGCAATACGCTGCGCCATATTCGTCTTGATAACGGACTGACTATTGCCGAAGTTGCCAAACGTGCCAGCCTGAGTCGGGGTATGCTCAGTAAAATTGAAAATGGCTTAACGTCGCCGAGTCTGGAAAAGCTGGAACATTTGGCCAATGCATTAGGTGTTACGCTGTCCAAACTGTTTCATGATTACGATACCCCCAGAGGTGGGGCGCAATATGTTAAAAATGGTGAAGGGATGGAAGTGGTCAGACGTGGCACAAAATCAGGCCACACCTATCATTTGCTCGCCTACGATCAGGGCCCAAAAAAGTTATTTGAGCCTTTTTTAATCTCACTGGAAGAAGAAAGCGAAGTATTTGCTCCATTTGAACACTCTGGTGTCGAATTTATCTTTATGCTGGAAGGAAGGCTTGAATACACAGTCGGTGATGAACGCTATATTCTGAATCCAGGCGATTCACTGACATTCAATGCTGAACAACCACATCGTCCTGAAGCCAAGTTAAAAATGCCTATCCGCTATCTGGCTATCATTTATTACGACAGTTTGGATGCTATGGAGCATGAGCAGGAGTAACCAGATTTTAGGGGCAACAGCCCCTAGTTGTTTAGTCTCACCTAGTGTTTGACCAATAAACTCGCCATGCGCTCAAAGTTATCCATTAAAAGCTGTTTCATATTGGGTTCGTAATCGAGCTTTTCGATGGCCAACTTCATGGAAGCTAACCAGGCATCCTTGTGTGCTTCGGTGATTTCAACATGCTCATGGATTTGACGCACATTGGAATGCCCCCACTTCTCAGCATAAAGCTTCGGCCCGCCAAACATACCCGAGAAAAAATTGAACTGTTCCATACGGGCGTGCGCCATACCATGACCGCGTAAATGCAGCAGATGAATCGGCCGACCAACTTCTGTTGTTTCCAATACATCACAAAAGGTATTCACCAGCTTACGAATACCCTCAGCTCCCCCCAAATTATCGTATATTGAGGGTTTTCTACGCTCAGCCATCAGTGTCATTATACGACTCCACAATACTTATCTGTATCATCGAGTCTAGCGCCAGAACATCCAACAAGTTAATACACAGGACTAAGTACTACTTAGATAGTAATACGCCGTCACAATCGCTAAGGATTAACCAGGCTTTAAGCCAGCCAAAGAAAAAGTGTTAACCAATTTCGATCAACACCTCTCCAGGTGTCACCCGATCCCCTTTAGTGACATGGATCGCTTTGACTTCTCCTTCGATATTTGCCAGCAACTCGGATTCCATTTTCATGGCTTCGATAATCATCGTCGATTGTCCTGAGTTCACTTTGTCGCCCACATTGACCAGCACTTCAACCACATTACCTGGTAACGGCGTAGTGACATGACCGGGATCGCTGGCTTTTTTGCGACCTTGCTGAGCACCATCGGAAACAAATTCGCTGATGGTTTCAAAGACGACTTCTTCAGGCATTCCATCGACTGATATATACATTTTGCGTTTGCCGCCACCGACATCGCCGACACCGGTAATCGCGACATCATAGGTTTCACCATGCACATCGACTTTAAATTCGGTTGATACCGTGCCTGGCGCTTTACCTTTACTCTCTGGAATCAAAGGTTCAGGTTGTAACGTTCCATCCAACCGTTGCTGCAGGAATTCACGTCCGATATCAGGGAACATGGCAAAGGTTAATACATCTTCTTCGCAGGTTGCCAAATCACCCACCTTGGCACGTAATTTATCCATTTCAGGGGCAATCGAGTCGGCTGGACGTGATTCCATCACGGTTTCATTGCCAATGGCTTTGCGTTGCAATTCTGCATTAATCGGTGCAGGTGGCTGGCCATAACCACCCAGTAAATAACGTTTCACTTCATTAGTGATGGTTTTATAACGCTCGCCACTTAATACGTTATAAACCGCCTGGGTACCGACGATTTGTGAGGTTGGCGTGACTAATGGTGGGAAGCCCAGATCTTCACGGACTCTTGGAATCTCGGCAAATACTTCACGGATACGATCCAAAGCATTCTGCTCTTTCAGCTGATTGGCCAGATTGGACATCATGCCGCCAGGCACCTGATTGATTTGCACCGAGACATCTTCACGGGTAAATTCACTTTCAAACTGATGATATTTTTTACGAACTTCACGGAAGTAATCAGCAATTTCCGACAGTAAATTCAGATCCAAACCGGTATCCCATTCAGTCCCTTTTAAAGCTGCCACCTGACTTTCGGTGGCAGGATGACTGGTACCACCAGCAAATGCTGATATCGCTGTATCAATCCGGTCAACGCCCGCTTCAATGGCTTTTAACTGACACAATGGTGCCAAACCAGAGGTGGAATGACTATGAATCACAAGCGGTAAATCCACAGCAGATTTTATGGCTTTGACCAGCTCATAAGTGGGATACGGGGCCAGCAGACCGGCCATATCTTTTATCGCAATGGAATCAGCACCCATATCACGCAGCGTTTTGGCCTGCTCAACAAATAATTCGGGTGTATGTACCGGGCTAGTGGTATAGGCGATAGTGCCCTGGGCATGTTTTCCGGCATCTTTGACCGCTCTTAGCGCTGTTTCCAGATTACGCATATCATTCAACGCATCAAAAACCCGGAACACATCAATGCCATTCTCAGCGGCTTTGGCCACAAAAGCCTGCACCACATCATCAGCATAATGACGATATCCTAACAGATTCTGACCGCGTAACAGCATTTGTAGTCGTGTGTTGGGTAGCATGCCGCGTAACATCCGCAAACGTTGCCATGGGTCTTCTTTAAGATAACGAACGCAGGCATCAAAAGTCGCCCCGCCCCAGACTTCCAATGACCAGTAGCCCACCCGATCCAGCTTCTCGCAGATCGGTAACATGTCATCAGTTCGCATACGAGTGGCAATCAATGATTGATGCGCATCACGTAGCGTCACATCAGTAACTTGAATTTGTTTCATTACAATTCTCCGGCTAACTTGTTTTACCAGCCTGCATGCGCGGCGATGGCCGTAGCCAAAACCAGTGCCAATGCGGTGGGATGACGTTTATCTGAATAGGTCAGTAATTCGGGATGAGCAGCAACAAAGCTGGTATCGAATTTTCCTGCTCTGAAATCAGGATGTTTGAGGATCTGCTGATAATAACTTGCCGTGGTTTTGATGCCATGCAAACGCATATCATCCAGAGCGCGACGGCCACGATCGACTGCATCTTCCCAGTCCAGCGCCCAGACCACCAGCTTCAAACACATCGAGTCAAAATAAGGCGGGATTTCATAGCCGGTATAAATCGCGGTATCGACCCGAACACCCGGACCACCCGGTGCATAGTAATGGGTGATACGACCAAAGCTGGGCAGAAAGTCATTTTTCGGATCTTCAGCATTGATACGAAACTGCAGCGCAAAACCACGGTAATGAATATCTTCCTGACGGTATCGCAGGATTTCACCGGCAGCAATACGTAATTGTTCACGAACAATATCAATACCCGTGATCTGTTCGGTAATGGTGTGCTCGACCTGGATCCGGGTATTCATCTCCATGAAATACACCTGATTGCCGGTCAGCAGAAACTCAACGGTTCCGGCATTTTCATAGCCCACCGCTTCCGTGGCTTTCACCGCCAGTCCACCAATATAGTTACGTTGTTCAGGCGTTAACTGCGGACTTGGTGCAATTTCAATCAGCTTTTGATTACGTCGTTGAATGGAACAATCGCGTTCGTATAAATGCACCACATTGCCATGACTGTCAGCCAGCACCTGTACTTCGATGTGACGTGGGTTAACGATGCACTTTTCCATAAACACTTCAGCTGAGCCAAAGGCTTTGGTCGCTTCAGAAATAACCCGGGGAAACTGTTGTTTCAGTTCAGCCGGTGTATCGCAACGGCGAATACCTCGACCACCACCACCGGAAGTGGCTTTGATCATTATGGGGTAACCAATCTCGTCAGCAACCGTTAATGCTTCTTCAATATTTTCCAGGTTACCGTCAGAGCCGGGTGTAATTGGCACACCAGCTTTACGCATGCTATCGCGAGCGGCGGTTTTATCACCCATCTTTTCAATTACTGAGGCTTTAGGACCAATAAAGATGATGCCGTTTTGTTCGCACAAACGGGCGAACCGGGCATTTTCAGACAGGAAACCATAACCAGGATGAATCGCATCACAGCCGGTTTCAACGGCCAGGTTTACCAGCCGGACTGGATCCAAATAACCTTCAAGCGGGTCTTCACCTAATGAATAGGATTCATCAGCACGTTTGACGTGTAAGGCATAACGATCCGGTTCAGTATAAATTGCCACTGAACGAATCCCCATTTCCGAGCAGGCCCGGACGATTCGAACAGCAATTTCGCCGCGATTGGCGATAAGGATTTTTTTCAACATAGCTCAGCCTCGGCCAGATTTGTTGGCAAAGCGTAAAACAAATTAGTGATAAACAAAAATCAATTAAATATAATTCATCGATAAGTAAAAACTTATCATTCAATATACAGGTGCAGTAAATGGCGCTCAGTCTCCAACAATTAGTATCCCGCCTGTCGTTCAGGCAAATGCAGGTTTTTCAGGCGGTTTATCAGCAAAAAGGTTACCGCAAAGCAGCAGAATATTTGGGCCTTACTCAACCAGCAGTCAGCTCACAAATGCGCCATCTGGAAAATGCTCTTGAGCAGCCATTATTTGAATATATCGGACGCCAACTTTATTGCACCGAAGCCGGTGAACGGGTAGCTGTTTTTATCGAGCGGCTCTTCGGGCAAATGGGCGAACTGCAAAGCGAATTGAATTTATTACGGGAAGCGCTTTCAGGCGATTTACGATTAAGTATTGTCAGTTCATCGCAAACTGTCGTGCCCTATTTGCTGAGCAGCTTTCTGAAAGAATTCCCGGCGGTAAATGTGCATATTGACGTGGTAAACCGTACCCAGGCCCTTGAAAGATTAAAACTGAATATTGATGATCTGGTGATTATGGCGATGGTCCCTGAAGGACGCTCATTAAGCACATTACCTTTCCTGGACAATGAACTTATTCCTGTCATCAACAACCAGCATCCTTTGAACAAGCAAACTCAGGTATCAGCAAAGCAATTTTTTGCTGAGCCCATGCTGATACGAGAAAATGGTTCAGGAACCCGGTTTGCCGTTGAACATCATTGTCAGCAGCATCGTCTGCAAATTAAACCCACCATGGAATTAAGCTCCAATGAAAGCATTAAACATGCTGTTATTGCTGGTCTTGGGGTAGCTATCCTGCCACGCTTAAGTGTAATCGCTGAGTTACGAACCGGACAATTGAAAATGTTGGAGATCCAGGACTTTCCCATCCGCCGCTCTTGGTGTCTGGTTCACCCGATGGGTAAATATCCGTCACGAGTTGCCCAGGCTTTTATTGATCATGTGTATGAGCGACTGGAACAGATCCACACGTATTTTCAAGATGTCTGATCAAAGAAAATTGATTCAAAAGCCCTAATCCATTCTCTTAATAAACACTTAAACTTGCTGCTCATATACTAGGGCTTGTTTATCTTTCATCTCCGCCTCTGTTGTGAGCTGAAAAAGCGTCAATCAAGGCAGAAGGAGCACCTTTTAGTAATTCTAAATAAGCGACGAGAAACGCAGAGTGGCGCTTTTTCAGTCACAACCCGAAGGGCTGGGACTATTTTTGCGCCCGCCTGCGTTGTCAAACGCTTATGTAGGAAGACTACACTGCGTGCTTTCCGCCTTGTCGGACACAAAAAATAGTCTCCAGCAGTGGTGGATATGAAAGAAAAACAAGCCCTAAGCGAGATGACGCTCTCGTAAATATAAAAAATGATGGCAAACAAAGGAGAGAGAAATGTTAAATGACAATAAAGAACGCTATGGATCCATCACGCGTTTTTTTCATTGGCTCGTCGCCGTTTTAGTACTGCAGCAGTTTTTCAAATTTGCTGATCGGATTAATGAAGGCGAACACTGGCTGGGTGATACCTTTGGTCCATGGCATGTCTCCATGGGTGCCATTATTTTAATCCTCACTATCACGCGGCTATTATGGACAATGACACAAAAACCTCAACGTCCAATCAACCTAGGAATGGATGGTGTCATTGCCAAACTGGTACATCGGCTGATGTATCTATCCATGCTTGTAATGCCTTTCCTTGGCGCTTTATATATTCACGGTAAAGGCTATCCGGTCAAAGTGTTTGGTGTTGAACTGATCGGCAAACCTGCTGGTGAAGTTTCATGGGCACTTGCGTTGGGTGAGTGGCACTCTCCTTTTGCTTTTTTGTTGGCATTCCTGGTGATCGCTCATATTGCCGGGGCGCTATATCATCACTTCATTCGAAAAGACGATGTTTTAAAACGCATGGCGGGGTAAAAGCTATATATAAAAAAAGCCTTGCAGCTTAGGTTCTGCAAGGCTTTTTATATCTATATAAAGTTGAAGCTAGCTTAATTACTATTACTTTACCATCCATTTATGGGATAAATATTAACTTCAAAGATTCTAGAGGAACGAGGTATCCGCTAATTTAAATTCAAAATTTCTCTTGCTCGATCCCTTGCTTCTGTTCGCCGTTCAAAAGGAACAGCAAAATAGTTTGTTGTAAACCTGGGGTAAACATGACTTTCTAAAAAACAATCCAAAGAAAGTGGTTTATCATTATGGGCTAATCTATTTGGTAAATGTATTCCAAATTTTAGTGAATTAAATAATTCCCATAACTCCTCTTTTACTTGATTATCTCCAGGGCAACTTTCAAACATAATAATTGGCTTATTTCTACTTATAGTTTCTTTGCTTCCCTTAATGACCTCAAGTTCCGCTCCCTCAACATCTATTTTAATAGCATCAACATTTTCGAATTTCTGAAGCTCGTCCAACTTTTTCATTTCTACACGGATTTCTCGAAATCTGTGTTTTTTATCTTCCTTTGGCGTTAATAACGAACTGTATCCAGATTCACTATCATTTACATAAAAACTTACCGTGCTACTTTGATTGCCTAAAGCATACCCATAAAACTGAACTAGTGGAAAACTTTTTCTTAGATGCGTCATCTTCTCGGGAATTGCCTCAAATCCAATAATTTTTATTGAACTATCCGCTCTTTGTACTTCAGAAATAATTGAGCCAATGTGCGACCCTATATCTAAAAACACCTTTTCAGATTGACATATTTTTGTGATTAATTTTGAAGACAAAATATCATTAGATATCGTAGCTAAAGATTCTGGCTGACTTAATGCCGCTTTTATTAAAATTAGCTTATCTCGTATTACTAGACCTATGTGCCCTAAAAAGGTTGTTAATAGAAACTTTTTCAAAAACTCTCTCCTAAGTAGTTATTACAAACTAATGAATATCCCTTGTGTTTCAGCTCTTGTAAAATTATATTTGATTTAATCGAATATTAACCTTGTCAACCAATTCATTATCATTTTCTTCACCGGCCATTTGGTGTGCTTTTTCAAGGGTTTGACGGGCTTTCTGAGGCATTTCCATAGCAAGATACAAGCATCCCAAATGGTAATGGAATAATGCAATCGCATCATCACTGGAAGCGGCTCTTTCAAGTGCCGGTCTGGCATCCTGATAATTACCTAATTTGTAATTTATCCAACCAAAAGTATCGGCAAAATAAGGTTGCTGAGAATCACGAAAACGACTGGCTATTGTCAGTGCTCTTTGTAAATTCTCGGGAGATTCAAATTGTTCAGATAATAAACTAGCTAAATTATTCGCAGCAATATCAGCTGAAGGATCACGAGCTAATACATTTTCGTATAATTGTCTTGCCTGCTCAAAATCACCTGCCGCCTCATAACTTGAGGCCAGTTGCATGGAGAGTATATTATTTTCCGGATTTGCATCCAGTCCGCGTTTGAAAGCCTCAATGACTTTTTCAGGATTATTCTGGCGTGCATGGATATCCGCTATAAATCGATAACTTTCAACCCAGTCTGGATGTTGTGAAATACCCTGCTCTAACGTCTCGAGCGCCTGTTCACTGTCTCCAGTCTCTCGGTAGACACTTGCCAAAGCCGCATAACCATTAATCAGTTCAGGGTGATCACTAATATGTTGTTGCAGATAATTTACAACCGCATCTTTCTGCTCCAGTTGCACATGTGCAGCCACTAATCCTTGCAATGCGGGATTCAGACCAGGATTCAATTCAAGTGCTTTTTCAAACTCCACAATTGCCAAAGTCTGATCTTCCAAGCCCTGATACATTTGCGCACTCAGTAAATGGTTGACCGCTGACGCTGTACCAAGGCCATCCAGGTTTTTAAGTGTTTCACCTGTTCCAGCCCAGTCCTGTTTACGCATTCTTACTTGGGCAAGCGCCTGCAATAAATCCTGATTTTCAGGATTACCACGTAGTGCATTCATTAAAACAGTTTCAGCCCGGTCTAAATCATTATCACGAATCATTGACTGGGCAACTGAAAGCGCTGCCTGAACATTTTTTGCATTAACCGATAATGCCTGTCTGAAACTGTTTTGAGCCAATTCTGGTGACCCTGAATTGGCATATGCCTGAGCCAGTAAAACCAGTGCTTCATCGGCATTAGGGTTATTTCGAACTATAATTCGGAGATTACTGATGGCAGCATCGTAGGCTCCCTGTCTCAGCTGAATTTTTGACTTTAAAAGCAGGGCCATTTCATTTTCGGCAGATGCCACCAGCACGTTATCAACAATCTTTTCTGCTTCAGCGAAGTTTTCTTTTGAAGCTTCAATAGATGCTAGGTTAACCTGAGCACGTAAACCTATATCACTGGAAGCGTCAGCTTTAATGATTTCCTTCAAATCATCTACAGCCTCCGTTGATTTACCTTGCTGGATGAGCATTTCTACACGAGCAAAGCGAAATTCAATATTCTCTGGTTCTTGTTGTATGTATTTGTCGAGCTGATCTATGGCCCCGTCTGCATTCTGCGAATCAAGTAGTTTGATATAGACAAGCTTTGCTTCAGTATCATTCTCATTCGCATTAATATATTTCACTAATTCAGATTTAGCATCTTCGTGGCGATTCAATCCATCATTTAACAGTTTGACCAAAGAGAACACCACCCAGCTCTCATCCGGATAATCCAACATAATTTCCCGGTACAAACTTTCCATCTTTTGATAATTTTTTTGCTCATCATAAATTGCCAGCTGAATCATTTTTATCGGCATGGCTTCAGGATGAATGGCAAGTGCTTTCTCTGCAGCGTTTAATGCTTCAGGATACTTACGGGCTTCTTTGTAAATCATCACTTGATAAGACAGTGCATCCAATGAGGATTCATCAATCTCAAGTGCTTTATCAATATCTTTTTGGGCCTGTCCAAAGTTTTCCTGCTTCATACGAGCATTGGCACGAAGTAATATCGCATCAATATTATCTGGCTCAATGGCAAGCACTTTTTCTGCACTGTCCAGTGCCTCCTGAATTTGACCACTTACAACTTCTATCTGGCCTAATTTAAGAATGATTTTTGGATTATCAGGATCTAATGATTGTGCTGCACGGAGATTTGCATACATCTCCTTCCAGTTCTGCTTTTTTTCGTCTATTAAAGATAACTGATAGTAAGGCTCAGCTTCCGTTGGATTAATTTGAATAGCATTGCGGAATTCCAGACGGGCTTTGTCATATTCACCTTCTGACATCAGAGCCATTCCGCTCTCAATAAATTTATCGGCTGACTCTTCTGCTGAACCGCAAGCTGTCACAGCTGTCAGCAATGCCACAGCAATAATTGATTGTTTCATTTTTTTCATAGCGATCATCCTGATTTAATCTGCGATATAGCGTTTTAATTCTGAGCCAGTCTGGGCCATCAATGATTGAATTCTGGCATCAGCGTCTTCCAGCGTTTCATTTGGAGAAACTGGGGTCACGTATCTAACAAGGGCTCCATCAGTGCGGTTTTCAAATATCGCATCATTAAAGAGATACCACTTATTTAAATATTCATTGGCGATGATACGTCCCCTGCCCTGGAACCAGTAATAGACCAGCTGTTCCTGATCACCATTTTTGATGACAACGCGGTTTATGGGGTGACCATCAACTTCATCTCGTCTGAAGTCAGCAATTTCCCAGCCCCCGCCCGGAATACAGACCCTCGGAGAATGAGGGGATACCCCCTTACGCTGGGTTTCATAATATGCGACGTAGAGATTAACCACACTTCTATCAATACCGGTGTAATTAACAAACAGGTAGTCACTCATACCCAATTTATCAGTTACTCTTTCATCCAGCCGATCATGCTGTCCAATCCAATCAGTAAACTGTAAAGGGAAGCTAATGAAATCCTCATGTGGAGGCGCTTGCTCAACTCGGTTATCAACAAATTTTGTGGATGCCAAAGCAATTAATAAAATCAAAATGACAATAATAAATGGTTTGTAAGAATAGGTTTTTCCATAGTTACTGAACATTCTATTTTCAGGAGAATGTTCAACGACTCCAAACAATTGTGAAAGCGTTTTCCGACTTGGAGCAATTTTTTCCAGCAGAATCACTAGCAAAAATAACAAAGCCGCACAGGCCATAAAGATAATCCAGCCTTCAAAATCATGCAGAAAACCTTCAGCCATTGAAATACCCCAGTTATCAACCATGACGCCGATAACGCCAATTCGAAAACTGTTCATTAAAATCGTGATAGGGATCGTCATCAGAAACACGATGGCGCGTTTCCAGAATGCAGTCTGATAAAAATATGCTGCTATAAATCCAAGACTCATAAGCGGAAACAGATAGCGTAGGCCGCTACACGCTTCAACAACTTGCAGCTTGTAAACGCCCAAATCGATAATATTACCTTCCAGAAACACCGGTATCTGGAATAGTCGAATTACCTGCACACCTATCCATGATGAGAAAAGCTGTAATTTAGCGGTGAGTAAAACCTCAACAACATATGGCAGGGGAATGGCGAACAACAATAACAAAATCGGTACATAGGTATATTTTGTTGCGCGACCGACAGTAACCATTGAAAGGCCAATCAAAACCAATACAAATGAATACTGAATGAGCAAATAGAGTGCACTTATTTCACCAACAATAAATATGCCTAACGCAATAAATATTATTACAACACCTGACCACATGGGGGGGCCCATGGCGGCGTTAATGATATGGCGTTTTTCCCACAAGATAAAAATCGTAACCAGCGGGATCAGAAATCCATGGCTATATTCCTCTTGATTACTCCACCGCGAGACAGCCTCGGAAAGGCCCGACCAGTAGGCAATAAATGCCAATGCCAGTGCTAGGATAAACATCCCTGTCATCTTAATATTTAACAACTTTGCGCTCCATCCGGTATATGTAATTCACATTCAAATCAGATTAACTTGAATCTTTGTAAAACGCTACTCAAACGCAGTAAAGTTATGATCCTGGCAGGAAATTTTTTAAGTAGCAATTCGTTTTGCTTTTGTTCAAGCTGACCCTGGAATATCAATAATCTGGCAATAGCTGACATTGATAAATACCGTATTTCCGCACCATTAATAATAACGTCTTTACCACTCAATAATGCCGATTGCAGTACATTTTCAAATTCAATTGTCTGCACTGTTTTAATGCTACCTTTAAATGTAACTGTGAATTTATCCTGTTGCGGTAAAGCATCGGCAAAAACTTGACCATTGCCAATATCTGCTTTTTTAACCAGTCGTCGAGAATAAACTGCCAACGGCAATGTTTGTGTCACCAACATTTTTATAAACCTTAAGCCATCACCAAGATAGCGTTTGTATAATTTGGGTTCCTGTTTAATCCGCCATAACCACTCGAAACCGTAACGCTGCCACTTAGCAGGCGCACGTTGCACATTACCCGCAACAAAATTAATCACCGCTCCCAGGTGACTGATTACCGGTGCATTCAACCTACTGCGATTATGCATAATCCAACGCTGTCCTTTTTTCGCACCAAGTGCTACTACGATAAAGTCAGGCTCACAGTCGTTGATGTGTTTAATAATATTTTCGGTACTCATCCCCTCAATTGAAACGAAACCAGGATCATAGAAACCACAGCTTTCCATACCTGGACTGGTTTGATTTAATTGATGATGGGCTTTTTCAGCGATACCGGTTTCACCGCCGAAGAAAAACACACGAATTTTTTTCTCGCGCGGCTGATTGGACAGATATGCAAAAAGATCGGAGCCTGCAACACGTTCGTAGATAGGTATATTAAGAAACTTAGCGACCCAAATTTGTGGCATTCCATCAGCCACAACCAAATCACTATGAACAACCGAATTGTAAAAGTCTGGATCGCCCTGTGCCATCACCGTGAAGTTCAGGTTGGGTGTTGTGAGAAAACAGGAAGTTCGCTTCTGAATACAATCTAAAATAATTTTTGAAGCATCGCAAAGTGATACCGCGTCAAAGGGAAGCCCCATTAGATTATATTGGTTACGAATAGTGTTCATTTACGATGTTGATCCCGTCAGTTATGTACATATCAGATATTTAATGAGAAATTAAAAGTTTAGAATCATTCATATCTAAGTACGTGCATATTCTTAAGTCATTGTTTGATGCCATCAATTAATTGTTGTTTCAAGCAGAAAATGGAAAACCTTTTGAAAAATTATTAGTATTGCATTTTCAATACAAAGAAACTTGGTTGTTTTTACACCAGGACAATAGAATATAAATACCCCATATTCTGGTCCAATAAATTCCTGGTTGATTTTTATTAAATGCGGATAGCAATTGTTGCAGTGATGAGGGATTTATTCCTATAGATAAACATAAATCATCATCGTTAAATAGATCTGATATTTTCGCTTGGATTGAATGTTTGCACCAAACATCCAGGGGCAATACAAATCCTGACTTTGGGCGATCGAAAATATCCGGATTTATATATCGAGCAGCAAGATCTCTTAAAACTTGTTTTTTTCCCAGTGGTTGATACCTCGTATCGGAGTTCAATCCTGCAACTGATTCAATAAAAACATGATCTAAGAGTGGCACTCTTACTTCAAGGGAAGTTGCCATACTTGCAGCATCCGTGTCCCTCATCAATCGCTGTTCTATGAACATATTCAATTCAAGATTAGAAATTGATTCCAGAGTTGAACAGTTAACAATGTCATCAGATAAGGAGGCATATAAATCATTATCAACTCCAAATTTAACGCCTTTTGATTTCTGACTCGACAGCTTTTCTTGAAACTCAGTGGTAAATAAGGAATAAGAAATTTGATAAGCACCTATTGGGTTACCTTTAGCTCTAATCAAATCAGCCAGCTTTCCCCACCTTGCCTGTGGAGGCACCGGACCATACTTGAACTCCATCATTTTACTCCAGCCATTTGCTGTCACATTGGCAAACCATTCTGGTACAGAATTAATGACATTCCCTATCCGTGTAATCTTGGGTACCTCCTTAAAACTGGAATAACCACCAAATAGTTCATCACCTCCGGTTCCAGCCAGTGCAACAGTAATTCCAGCATCTTTAATTGCTTTACTGATAAAAAAAGTATTAATCCCATCGAATGTTGGTTGATCAATACTTTCAAATGCAGCTGTAAAGTTCTGATTAAAATCTGATTGAGTTAATTTAATTTCGTGATGGTCAGTACCAAGTGATTGAGCAACTTGCCTTGCATACGTTGCTTCGTCATACAATGCCTCATCAAAAGACAGGTTATATGTCGAAACTTGCGTATCTGCCTGACTCTTTGCAATTGCCGCCACGGCACTTGAATCAACCCCACCAGATAAGAAAATACCAAGGGAAACATCACTCAACATATGTAACTGCATGGTTTCTTCAAAAACCGTTGAAACACCACTTAGACTTGTCTGAGGTGATGAGGAATGTTTTGGCAGGTTCCAAAATTTACGCTTTGAAATCACTTCTCCTGTAACAGAAGAAACGGTCATGCAAAATCCAGGAGGAAGAATTTTAATATCCTGGATGATTGTTGATTCTTGAGAGGCCACATAGCCATTCCAGAGATAACTTTCCAGACTTTCTGGATTTAACTTTCTATCAACAAGACCACTTTTCAGGAGTGTTCTTAGCTCAGATGAAAATAGAAACGTTTTATTTTGATCTTGTTTTTCGTAGTAATAAAGAGGCTTTATACCCACTCTATCCCTACAAAATATTACGATGTCTTTAGTGGCATCCCATAAAGCAAAAGCAAACATGCCTCTTAACTTTTCAACGAAGCTCTCACCCCAGTGTCGATATGCCACGAGAATGACTTCTGTATCTGTTTTGGTTTTGAATGACTCACCTAGCGCAATAAGTTCATCCTTTAAAGATCTATAATTATAAATTTCACCATTAAAGGTAATGCAATTGCCAGTTACTGAATCGATCATTGGCTGATGTCCATCTTGAGTCAAATCGATTATTGCTAAACGCCGATGACCAAAGATAACACCATGATTCTCTTGAACAGATTTGTGCTCCCAAATTCCAGCCCCATCCGGTCCACGGTGCTTTTGTAATTCATTCATTACATGAATTTTTTCGGAGATATAATTATCAACAAAGCCTATTGCACCAACAATTCCACACATATCATTTCCCTAATTAATGATGGTAGCCAACGCCTGCTCTAGCTTTGGAATTTCAGTACTGACCAGATGATTTAACTTCACTGCCGAATAACCACGCTTACCCATTTCTAAAAGCTCATTTGCTGGCATACTCAGCACCTTACTCATAACATTAGCCAGTTGCTCAGAATCATTGGGGGTAATCAACCACCCATTTTCTCCATCTTTAACCAGCTCAGGTATTCCAGCAATATGTGTGGTGATGACAGGACGATTAAGAATAAATGATTCCATAATGACGACTGGCAGGCCTTCTGCAAAACTTGGAAGTACCATTGCTCTGGCTGAGAGAATCAAATTTCTTACTTCACTGCCGGTCACCCAACCGGTAATCGTGACATAGTCTTCAAGCTTTTTTTGGGCAATATAATTTTCTATATCACCCCTCAATTCACCATCACCTGCCAGAATAAGTTTGCACACTATTCCTTTATTGACGAGTTGCTCTAATGCATCAAGTAATATGAAATGGCCTTTCTGAGCGGATAGTCTTCCGACACATATAAAAGTGTTACTTTCAGTATGATAATCAGTATTTTCACTGCCAATAAAATGTGAATCAACAGTGCAACCAATAACCGACACTTTCGGCCAGCTACTAACAGGAATCCAACGCTTTATCTGGGAAGCACAATAGTTTGATATTGCAACAACAAAAGAAGCTTCCAAGGCTTTTTCTTTCAAACTGAAACCGATAGGAGCATCGAATTCGTCTGGACCATGGATAGTGAAGGAGTATGTAATTTTCTTACCACTCAGAACCCTTACAGCATAAGCTACAGCCGTAGCATTAGTTCCAAAATGGACATGAACATGTTTTAGATTATTTTCATACAAATAATTTATCAGTACACAGGCCTCAACAAAATAAGCCAAGTGCCTGATATGCCCTCGCTCACTACGATGGCTAAAAAGAAATAACTTCTTTAGGGTTTGAAAGCTTCTTAAAGGAGAGGTCAATATCCGCAAGATTGTTATTAACAACATCGTAAATTTATTACCTGATAGTAAATAAATTGTTTTTTGCTGTTCAGCAACATCTTGTTCATCAATACAGTTAGTTGGTTTTCTGATTGAAAACCGTTTAACGCTATGACCTTGTTTTTCAAGTTCGACGATTTCACGTCTGATAAAAGTGTGACTTACTGCGGGATATTCAGTCGTCAGATAGGCCAAATTCATAAATTAAAAGTCATCCATTTAAGTTAAATTCATTAAATTATATTCAGATCAAATGTTTTTCCATATAACGGCTTGTTGATGATTTAATTCTTCAGTAGCTCTTTTCTTTCCTTTTAACAAACATTGCCATTGGTAGTGATTAATGAATTTCACCAATTCTTTATCCCCAAAACGTGGTTTGCGCTGCAACATGCTTTTTACATAGCCCCACCACATGGCAGCCCCACCGAGAAAATATGGGGGATGCAGCATCCTAAATATTGATGACGCGGTCATATAGGTCAGACCTGTTCCCATAAAATACTGACCAAAGCCATGGCGCATTCGCCCCGTAAAAATTCCCTGCTGGCTGGAGCCCATGGGACGTAAATGAATAAACTGTAAATCCGGTTCATCCCAACTCACAGCAATCCATCCTAACTGACGGCACTTATGACAATCAATGCCATCCCACATTACCTGGCGGACAAACCCGCCAATCGACTCAAAGCATGTTCGGCGATAAAACTTGGTCATCCCCACCGACATTTCATCACCACATTTTTCACTGATCAGTTCACCAGTTTTTATATCTCGGAAATAGGCTTTACCACTGCAGGTTCCAATACGCGGATTTTGTTGCATACGTTCAATCAAAATTTCGAAGTATTTCGGGGGTAAATCCAGATCCAGGTCAAATTTGCAGACATAATCAAATTGCGACACATCCACCTGATCATAGCCATGATAAAAAGCCTCAATAACACCAGGACCAACACTTCGATGTCCACGATTTTCACGCGTAATAATTTTTATAAACGGATATTTCTCAGCATAGTCAGACAGAATGTCTGGTGTTTCATCAGTAGAACCATCATCAACAATGACCCATAAATCAGGCTGGACGGTTTGATTCACCACACTATCCAGCGTAATTCGCATGTATGCAGCTTCATTTCGACATGGAGAAACTAAAAGATAAGACATAAAGCTTTTCCTTACTCAGGGTTATTTGTATTCAATAAGCTGGCTTTTGCGTCCAAGCTTTTTGTTTTTAATAAACTCAAGCATGCCGATAAATTGTGGCCACTTGCCAACGACATTTGATACAGCATAAAGAAAAGCCAAATTAACATCACGCCAACGCCGATAATAACGTAGACTTAACCTGAAAATTTGCATTGGATACATAAAAAAAAGCACTAGAGCAAAAGGCGTTATCGTCGCCAGTAAAATAATTGCCAGCGGCAGCAATGCCGACCAGAGAATAATACTTCGACACTCTGACCAATTAAATTTTTCAGACGACTTGCCATGTAATGCATATCCCTCAGCATAAGCATGACCAGCCCTTTGGTTGCGTTTCCACCACTGACTAAAGCGGGTCATTGCAGCATCATGTAAGGTCATTTCAGCATCTAAACGCATAATCTTCCAGCCCTGTTGACGCATTCTGAAACACATTTCGGGCTCTTCTCCAGCAATAAGACTATCTTGATACCCATCCACTGCCGTTAATGCAGAAACACGAATTAACGCATCACCGCCACAAGCAGTGGCCTCCCCGATTGGAGTATCCCACTCAATATCACATATCTGGTTGTAAATTGTTGCGTCGGGGTAACGCTCTCGGCGACGTCCACAAACTGCTGCAAAATCTTGATTAACAGATAAAAATTCAAAAGCTCTATCCAGCCAAGAGGCATTAACTTCACAGTCACCATCGACAAACTTAATAAATTCAATCCCTTGATGTTTTTCCAATAAAAACCTAAAACCTTCATTTCTGGCACGTGCAGCAGTAAACGGTTGTTGCATATCCAATTCAACTACAGTTGCGCCAAGGTATTTAGCGGTTGCGACACTGTCATCAGTTGAGCCAGAATCCACATAAACAAGAATTGCTGATCTAATTAAAGACTCCAGACATCGAGCCAACCTTTGACCTTCATTTCGGCCAATCACTACTGCCCCAACTTTATCAAGCATTTTAATGTTCATTACTTAATTTTTGAGTGGAACCAATCACTTTGGCCGGGATACCCGCTACAATCGCAAACGCAGGGACATCTTTGGTTACAACTGCATTAGCACCAATCAAAGCATGCTCACCAATCCTGATATTGCCGATAACTTTTGCACCAGCGCCAATATCAACATGCCCACCCACAACAGGAGCACCTGCATCACCTCGCTTTATGCCAATAGTCACTTGTTGATGAATAAGGCAGTTTACCCCTATAACACTCAATGGGTGAATGACAATTCCATTAGGATGTGGAATCGACAACCCACCACCTAGCTGCCCGTTTAGCGGAATATCTGCCCCCGTAATCACTGACCAGAATCGATGGCGTAACACTGCCACTCGCTTTAGTAAATTAGCGATAATTCCAGAACCTGAAGCATGTTTCTGATAATCACGAATCGAGTTTAAAAGTTTTCGGTTGGGCATCCAGAATCCTTGGACCTTTTCCCTTTGCCATTCGGCAACGTCAGATGACACACCGGTGATATCCTCACTCATTTCCTTACTCCAGAGGGATAGGCAAGCGCACTATCCTTAAATCTAGCAGAGGTAAAATCTTGTCCAAGAATTTGGCTGAGGACTCTCAAGTCTGCATCAAAAATTCGTTCAAGCTCAAGGCGATTCTTTTCTGATAACTCAGGTTTTTTCTTCATGGTCAGATTTTTTCTGACCCACTCTCTGAAATCTTTAGAAATCAGCACTCTTCGCAACCAGGTCATCGGCGCGGACTCTATCAGAAAGTGGTAGCCTTTGAATTTTCTGACACGCTCACTGGAAACATTTTGTTCTGATATCGTTTGCCATTTGACCTTTGATGCATCAACGCCCAAAAACGCAGCCAATCTTTCAAGTTCTGCCTGTGGCCTGACTCGCAATGCCTCATTAAATACAAACAAAATGTTATCGCGTCCATAGGCCTCGATGTATGGCTGAATCTGGTAGGCGTAACGGCTGTAATTGATTAGCTCGTCATAACGCGTTATCGCCGTGTTGATATCACAGCTGATAACATTCTGTGACCATTGATGAATGTAATGGGAAATCAATCGCTCGACAGGATGCCTCAGAACATATATCAGTTTAACTGAGGGCAATTCGGTTTTCATACGACTTATTGTTTCTGAATAATCAGGTAATTTTGTGTAATGCGTGCTGGATTCACCACATTTTTGCTCAGGTGTCGCCTTGTTGAAAAGGCTTAAATACCAGTCACGGCCTTTAGAAAAAAACTCATCATCACTGAAGTAGTTTGGCTCTTTGGGAATAGACATATAAAAGTCCGGCTGAAGCGCAAGTTGCTCATGCAAGGTACTGGTAGCACTTTTCATCGCACCTATAATGATGAAATCAGGTTTACGGGTAGTCATCTGGATGTGAGTACTCTTTGAGTGGATTAAAAAAGTTAGTCCAGATATCCCGCCACTGTTTTTCAGAAATATCCGGTAGGTAACTGGATGATATCAAACGTCTGAAACTGCTGATTAATGCGCCCGCTGTCCACAATACATTAGCTGCCAGTAATCCTGCCTGACCATAGAGCAGATAAAAATATCGGCTTCTTGATTCAAAGTAATACTTCGGCAAACGCTTTCTCAAGCGCGTCTGTGATTTCAGCGGTGAGCTACCTCCACGCAAATGAACTACATGAGCCCGGGGATCATTGACTATTTTCCAGCCTGCTTTGGTCACACGATAACAGAACTCTGCATCTTCAAAATACATGAAAAAGCCCTCATCAAGCAGGCCGACCTCTGCAAGAACTTCACCACGAATCATTACACAGGCAAAGCTGGTCCAAGCCGAATAACTTAGAATATCCTGCACTGGCTTTGCCACCACATATTTTTTGAACAGATTACTGAGAGGGCCTGTTTTTGCCGCATGCAAAAACTCGCTCATGGGTGTGTGCAGTTTGAAACAACTTTGTTGGGACTGGCCATCCAGCCATTCCAGTCGAGGACTGACAAGCCCTGCTGATTGTTGAGTTTTGATACTGTTCAGTAACAACTTTATTGCGCCAGCACGGACAATCGTATCGCTATTCAGAAGCAGATAATTATCTGCAGATATATAAGAGATACCAATATTGTTTCCGGCAGCAAAACCACCATTAAACTCAGAGGCGACTAACTGAATCTTGTTTGTTCCGGAGTCCTTAATCCAGCGCTCCAGCACATTAACTGAATCATCGCCGGAGGCATTATCAACAACAAGCACTTGCATATCGCAACTTGCGAGCTCAGGCAAGAGCGACTCAAGGCACTCACATGTCATCTGATGTGTTCTGTAATTGATGATTACAATGGCTAATTCAGGCTGAGCGTTCATTTAGAAACCTGACATTGGCATGTTTAGGTCAAACATGCAGGCCTTGACCTGCATGACGTGCTGTTCATAGTATCTCATCGACTTGCTCTACCAGCTGCCGAATAAAATGCTGCTGCTGTTGTTCTGAAAACAATGTTTTCAGAACAACAATCGCCTCCTCATCAATCGTTTCCTGACCATTGTCAAAACGCTCTACCGAGGCAAGGATTTTTGCAACAAAATCTTTTATGTCACCGCAGTTAACTTCTTCGAAACAGGATAGATGAAAGTACTCTTTGTTTGCTTCACCGGTATAACCAATCACTCTGTTACCGGACATGGCCGCCATCGCAGGAGGCATCGCCAACCCCTCAAACTCACTGAATGACAAGAAAATCTTGGACTCATAAAAGATATCGTAGACTTCCTGCTCAGTTACACCGTCAATAGCGCGAATGGACCAGTGACTCGGCAGTTTGTCACCCAGAAAAAGTAACACTAGTGCGCAGTGTTTGCTTAGTTTTCGCGGCATATAGGTGATAATATTCTTTTTGTTTTCTATCGGTTGGTACTTTGCTTTGTTGATTACAAAATAAGACCGGAGTATTTTTTTTGATAGTTCTGGAAATATTGTCTGAATATTTTTAATTGTATCTCTTGAATTACCAATAATAATATCAGCATTCTCATAAGCATATTTAAGATCATCGTGACTTGCAATTTTTGCAAGTATTTCAATGCCAACTGAGTAACCATTCTGAACATGAATACCGTACTTCACACCCAGATTAATTAATTTAGGTGCATATCGTGCCACCATCATTTCAGGGATCAATACGAAGTCATTTTTCTTGTTAAAACTGCAATTTCTTTTGAATTGGGAATGATGAACAAACTGCTTTGTGTCGTTCTGAGGGTTTTGTGGATAGAGCACCTGTGATTGAACGCTTTGATGATTAATTGTATTGATGGTGTCCGAGTGATGATGTGCCACAATACTGCCACCAGCAGGATATTTCTGGACAGGAAGAATAAAAATTATATTCTTCTTTGTTGAGGAATCAGTAGTTAACCTGAAAGGAAAGACGATCTGCATTATCATCAATTTCAGTAATGAAATCCGTCGCTCTACCTCAAGTAAAAATTTTCTCATTATTCAATGATCCCAGCATGTATTTAGGACTTTATCAATCACAATCGAAAGCAATATTTCGGTATTTTCAATACTTCAACCTTTTACGCAAGTTATCAAACTACACTTTGTTTTTTTAATCTTAGCTATAACAATACAATCACGAAGAATTGACAGGTACGGTTTTCTTAATCTGGCTTTCTTTCTGAATCTCTCCATACCGCCCGAAGAGCCCACCAATAATAAGCCAGTAAAGTGATTGTAGTGATGAGTTAGGCATCTGATCAATTAAGATCAGTGCGACAATCAGGCTATGTAACGACATAAGTAATTGCTTGTTCTTTTCGTCTTCAGCACCACGAAGATGATTCTGAGATCGATATGCAAGATAGATAGCCATAACAACAAAGTAGAACCATCCAATAAAACGCAACCATCCACCTGAACCTAGTGTCGCAATCCAATTTCCATCTGTCACGCTCAGATCTACGCCTGTTTCCGGATCGTAAACACGGTTCCGTCCCCAAGACCCCCATCCAAACAGTGGTTTTTTCAAGGCGTGCTCGAGCAGGGTATTTTCTTGTTCAAAACGAAAACCCAGAGACTGGGCACGCTCTGGACTCACTGATGCCGCTGCATTGACTAATTGTTGATGAGGAAAAACCCCCATAGAGGATGTGACAGGGTAAGTCAAAAACATAGCAGCGACAGCAACTGAGAATAGATGTGTTTTTCGATATGAGAACATGCTCACCACAATAATAACAATCAGAGCATATATGATCGCGCCAAAACTTTTCTGCAGCAAAATGGTTACCATCAATAAAAACAGTAATAATCTGTTATCAAATCGCCATGCCCTGATTTTTGCTTTGTGAACCGCAAACAAACTGGCAAAGCCAACTGCCAAAAACATGGCTACGATCAGACCATGACCAAGGAATACGACTGCACGAAATCCCCCTTCTCTGTATTGCTGAATAAACGAGTGAGGAAAGTATCCATATAATGTGGTGTGCAGCTGGGGACTCATTCTGATTTCCCAGAGCACTGGTAATGCGTAAAAAACTGCGGCAACACCAACCAAACGCAGCAAAACTACCTGTCGCTCATAAGTTTTAAAATAGGCAAGCCCCAAAAGAAAAGGCAAAAAGTTTAAAAAACCGACGCCTGCCTGAGATAGACCGTCATACAGACTCAACCCCTGAATAAACATATACCGTTCTTGATTAGTGATACTGGTCATAAATGGCGAAATCATCAATAACAAAAAAACCAACTTATGGACACCTTTCAAGGATTTATATCCTATCGGCTGCCTAGTCATGATCAGATAAGCCAGTAACACCATAGAGGTAAGCGTATCTTTAGTCAGTGCAGGAATGCCAGGAAAGTTAATCTCAAAGGCTGCCGGTAACAGAAGATAAGCAGCCAGTACCGATAGCAATATACCCTTCGCTGTTCCATATCGATTGAGCAGAAACAAAATGGTGAATGGCCATATTATCATTGACAGGTAAGCAATTGAATTTGGCAAAATTATGATCTTCTTACACTGTGCGGTTATTTCAATCCATGTTGCAGCGTTAATTTTAAACCCTGCTCAATTGTTGTTTTTGGTGCCCAGCCAAGTAATGATTGCGCTAGCTCGTTATCTAACACCACTTCAGGAATATCAAAATTACGTTTTTGCTGGTAGATCACATTGATAGAACGATCAAGGTGAGTTTCAATCATGCTAATCAGCTGATTAAGCGAATACCCCGTGCTAGTAGATATATTGACCGGCCCTCTCTTATCTGAACTCATAGCCTTGATACAGGCGGACACAACATCCTCGATATATATGTAATCCCGAACAACACTCCCATCGCCCCAGATGGTAACAGGCTGCCCGGAGTTTATCTTATTAATGCAGCTGCCAATAAAACCTTGCACGCCTTTGTGTGTCTGGCCAGGTCCGTAAGGATTGGAAGGCCTGAGAATCGTAACATCCAGTTCATACAATTCAGCATACATTTGCAGATACTTTTCTATGGCAAGTTTTACGATGCCATAACTGCATGTAGGATTGGTTGGATGCTTTTCGGTAATTGGTAAATAAGTCGGGTTACCGTAAACTGTTCCCCCGGATGAGAGATAAACAATGCGCTTCACGTCCGCCGTGCGCATTGATTCAAGTAATTTCACCGTATTGACCAAATTACTCTCAATATCATGCACCGGGTTTTTGTTAGAAGTCGAAGGAACAGAGGTGCTAATCAGATGAAAAATAACATCAACATCAATCATCGCTTCAGTCAGGCTCATTACATCCGCAAAATCTGCCTGCACCGCACTGGTTATTTCTGGAAATTGCTGATTGACTACCCTAACATCTCGATCAAACACGTGAACATGGTGACCTTGTTTAAGTAATCCTCGCACCAGTGCACTCCCGATAAAACCACTGCCCCCCATCACCAGAACATTCATTATTTATCGCCTGTTATTGTCATCAATGACTCTGCACGCCGTTGCCCAACATTCTGCCACAAGAAATACTCCGAGCGTTCATAAGCGGCTTTTGATAATTGCGCAAGTTGAGATTTATCCTGAGCAAGAGTTTCAAGTACTGTGATCCATGCAGCTTTATCATGTGGGTCGACAATATGGCCTTCAATGCCATCTCGAATGACACCATCCCCACCCATAGGTGAGACGATGCAGGGTAATCCGGCGCCAATCGCCAGGTAGGTTACCAATGGACTACCCTCTTCCAGACTGGGTAAAGCAAAGACATCTGCATCTTTAAAATAAGGATCAATATCTTTTGTAAAACTGACGAACTTAAATCGTCGATCATTGCGATATGGCTGCACGATATGCTCAATCTCTGGATCAACGTTCCCAATTATCGTTAACAGCCCATCAATGTGTGCATCTCGCCAATACGCCAGCAAGAGATGTATCCCTTTCCTGATGATTCCACTCCCAACAAACAATACATTAAATCCCTTGGTATGATGCAATGAGCTATCAGGCTGATGTCTTTGATGTGGGCCGAGTCCATAGGATGTTTCGATTAATTTTGTAGCATCAACACCATTATCAAGCATTGATTTTGTTACATTAGGACTGGGGCAAAAAATAAAATCAGAAAGTGCCAGCTTAGCATTTTCATCATTAATATTTTCATTCGATATTCGTTTGGTTTGCGTTATGCCAATTCGAGCATATTCAGTATCAAGAATGATGCGTGCAGAATTTTGGTGCGTGTTTATAGCTTCACAAATTAGAATCTTATTTTTTTCTTTTATCTTTTGATAAAGCTCTAATTTACAATTAGTCCATAAGTAAGCGGCATCATATTGGGCTAGTAAAGACAGCATTCTCATGCTGGCCAACTGGTGAATACCTCGCGTGTTTAATAACTTTTTGCTGAGCTTATATAGTACTCTGTTGCGAAATAAAGGTTTTCTGAAATCCTTGTTGCCGGCAAGCTCATTGAAATAAGAATAGATATGACATCTCAATTTATGATGATTCATGGCAACGGAAATCGAGTCAGCCGCATAACCAATACCATACGGTGTGATATGCCTTGCATCAAACGTCAGTAAACTAAAAGCCACAATCGATATCCAGTGTAAAAAGTGCTCAACCCTTCTCAATTTAACACACAAGAGTCATATGACAAACAGACCAAGCTCAAACTTAAAAAAACGCGCCATTAACTCGTCTTTCTGGGTTATGGGTGGGCAGGTAGGTAATCAATTTTTGAGGCTAGTATCGAACCTCATCATGACCAGATTGCTGGCGCCTGAAATGTTTGGTTTGATGGCCATGGTCTTTGTATTCATGTATGGCATCTCAATGCTATCAGACATTGGTCTCAGGGCTAATATTATTCAGAGCAAACGCGGAGACACACAGCTTTTCCTCAATACTGCATGGTCAGTCCAAGTTGTAAGAGGCTTCATTCTTTTTATCGTCCTTTTAATTATTTCAGGTGTATTGGTCAAGATGGTGGACTCAGGCCTCATATCAGGTCACTCAACTTATGCAAACCCTCAACTGCCTATGCTCATTGCCGTGACAGCAACCACTACTATCATTAGTGGCTTCAACTCAATTAATCTTCAGTTACTAAGCCGAAAGTTACAGATGGCAAAAGTCACTGTGATTGAGGTGGTGAGCCAGTTAACCGGTATTTTAACGATGATCAGCATTGCGATATTCTGGCGAGAGGTCTGGGTATTGGTTATCGCAGCAATTGTGAGTGCAAGTGTGAAGTTATTTCTCTCTCACCGACTTATCGAGGGTGTGAAAACCAGCTTCATGTTTGACCGTGAGTGTTGGAATGAAATATTCAAATTTGGTAAATGGGTATTTATTGGATCAATGCTGGGTTTCTTACTGAATAGTGGTGATCGAATAATCTTAGCCGGCTACCTCTCACCAGAAATGTTAGGAATTTACAGCATTGCTTTTTTACTGGCTGGCGCCTGCAGAGAGCTTTTCAAAAATCTTATCAATAGTGTTTTCTTCCCAGCTATCAGCGAAATCACACGAAGCGATCCAGAACACGCAAAAAGCATATACTATAAGGTCAGGCTAAGGATTGACGCAATAACCATGACAGCTGCTGGCTTTATCATGGCCTCGGGCAGTGTCATTGTTTCAATTCTCTATGATGAAAGGTATTATGAAGCAGGATGGATACTTGAGCTGTTTTCTGTATCACTCCTCTTTATTGGCTACAATATGGCAGGGATGTTTTTAATGGCAAGAGGTGACTCAAAAAGTTACTCAGTAATGATATTCGTCTCTGTTCTTTTTTTGTTCACACTGCTACCACTGTCATATCATCATTTTGGACTCTATGGTGCCATATTAGTGATTGCTTTTAATCAGGTTGTGGATATCCCCGTGTCGTTTTATTACCTAAAAAAAGAAAAGTTACTTATTTTAAAGAGAGAATTTGCCATGGTGCCACTTTTCTTTATAAGTTATTTTGCTACCGATTTTTTGCTTTCATTTACAGGTTTAATCATATGAAAGACTGAATCATTACTAATTACTATACACCTTTCTGTCATTTACGATGACAACCAGTGAGGTGAAAATGAGTGGTAAACGTTATCCAGAATAATTTAAGATTGAAGCCGTCCACCAGGTAACATAGGGTGGCTAAAATGTCGCTGATGTAGCTGTTAGATTAAATGTCACTACCCACTTTAATCTCCCCGAAAAATAACCAATCTTAATGATAACCTGTCATCAGTAGAGTTTGCGAATTGATTTTCGAAACGGCTAATTAGTGTCTAAATAATTAGTAGCGATTCAAAACTTTGATTTAGATGAAAAAATAAAAAACTTTGGTAAGCTTATTGTGCGTTCAGGATCGATATCAAAAGTAAGTTTTAAGGGTGGTATTTAGATCAGATTTGGCAAAAGCTTCAAATAAACAGGGATACATAATGATGGTTGAATTAAGTGAGAATAATGAATCTGTTGCAGCAGTTGTAGTTTCCTTTTCCAGAGAAGAAGATATCAAAAAAGTAATTCATAATTTAAAAAATCAGACAAGAGAACCTGATGAAATTATTGTGATATTTCAAGGGACTAACACTCGTATATTAGAATGGTTGAATCAGCAGTCGGGCATTATTGTTCACCAGCAGGGTAACTTAGGGAGTGCCGGTGGTTTTAGTACTGGATTTAAAATGGCCATCGCGAGAGGTCACCATTGGACATGGATGCTTGATGATGATGCAGTGCCAGAACTAAATGCTTTAGAAGAGATGACGAGCTGTAAATATTTTGACTCCACTCAAACCGGATTCTTATCTTCAGTAGTTGTTAAACCAGATGGACAGGTTTATATGTCTCCCGTACCCGATGAAGCAAACAAATGGTATGGTTCGGTTTTGCAAGATGGCTGCGTGCCCGTTATTGTATCTTCTTGGATTGGTTGTTTAGTTTCTTCGAAATCAATATTAGACTTTGGGCTCCCTATGGAAGAATTTTTTACATATGATGAAGATTTTGAACTAACATCTCGAATAGCCCGCTCTAGAGCATGTTACTGTGTAATTAGAAGTACCATCGTACACTATCAAAATCCTAACGCTAATCCATTCACTTCAAAAGTCGATATGTTAAAGCATGGATATTACGTTAGAAATCATTTTGCTACTATCAGATTATCTGATAAGACATACATAAAAAAAGTCGTAAGAATTTGGCTGTGGTTTTTTAAAAATGCATCAGAAATTATTACAGGGAAAGTACCTTTAAAGACTATAGTTCCATTATTTAGTGGTTTGCTTTTTTTTCGCCCAAAAATTAAATATTTAGAGTGATTAATCTTTTTTTGATGAATACACAATCAAAATTATGAAGTAATTCAGACTTTATTTGACAGCTACACATTTTGAAGAGATGTTTGTCAGGTCAAATTCTGACCTTTCCCCCAAATTTAAGACCATGACATTGATGAGATTTCCAATAAACTATAAGAGTTGGAGATCTAAAAATGAAAAAACGTTACAGCGAATAACAAATCATCAAAGCCATCAAACGGCATGAGTCTGGCATCAAGGTTGAAGAGCTCTGCCGTGAAATGGGGATTTCATCGGGCACCTTCTACAACTGGCGTAGCAAATATGCGGGACTTGAAGTGAACGAAGCCAAACGCCTGAAAGAGTTGGAGTCCGAAAACAATAAGCTGAAGAAACTGCTGGCCGACAAACTGCTGGAAGTTGAGGCCATGAAGGATGTGCTGTCAAAAAAGTGGTAACGCCAGCGGCCAGAAAGCCGATTGTTCAACACCTTACTGAGCAGTTCAACCTCAGTGAGCGTGTGGCCTGCAGGCTGGCAGGATTAAGTAGAACGGCCTATCGGTATCAATCCCGATTAAGAGATGATATGCCTGCCAGGCTTGAACTGAAAGCATTGGCTGCACGCTACCCAAGATATGGTTATCTGATGTTACATGGACTGCTCAAAGCGCAGAGGCTGGTGGTAAATAAAAAGCACACTTACCAACTGTATACCGAAGAAGGGTTGCAGATTCGTACCAAAAAACGTAAAAAATTGACCCGACCGAAGCAACCGCTCGAAATACCGACAGCACCGAATCAACGGTGGTCCATGGATTTTGTATCAGATCAATTGAGTAACGGCCGGCGGTTTCGTGTACTTAACGTGGTGGATGATTATTCACGGGAAATTGTAGGTCAGCTTGTCTCGGTATCAATCAGTGGCAGGCAAGTCGCGAGGTTTCTGGGCCAACTGATTGAGCAACGGACTAAACCTGCCAAAATCGTCTGTGATAATGGCACTGAATTCACTAGTAAAGCGATGTTTTTCTGGAGTAAAGAAAGTGGCATCAGTTTAGGGTTCATACAGCCTGGCAAGCCTACACAGAATGCGTTTGTAGAAAGCCTCAACGGTAAATTCCGGAATGAATGCTTGAATCAACACTGGTTTAGAACGCTGGACGAAGCCAAATATGAAATTGACTTGTGGCGGGAGCATTACAACCACGTCCGACCGCATAGCTCATTGAATTACATGCCACCAGTTGAATACGCAAAACAGGTAGCATAAATTAACCCAATATCATCAAGGGAATGGTACTAATTCTGGAAATAGGTCAATGATTGGCTGAGATTTTGTAAAAGTCACTCTCTTGAGTCTAGTATGAGCTGTAGAGGAAATTGCTGGGATAATGCCGTTGCCGAATCATTTTTCAGCAGTTTGAAAAAAGTAAGTATCAAAAAACGAATCTATATAACCCGTGAAATGGCTAAGCGTATCATCTTCGATTATATTAAATTGTTTTATAGCCGACAACGTCGTCATAGCCACCTCGGCGGCGTAAGCCCAGATGCCTTTTAACAATCGTCTTTTTGAAGCTGGATTTTGTCAACAGGACCGGGGGCAGTCCAGCATACTTCTTTCCATGGTTTATTGAGAAAGAACTTTAAATTCAAGTTGATATTTCTGTAACTGAATAATCAGTCAAGCTATCAAGATAACATTCCAATGCCCTGTTCTGTGCTAAATCAACATCATCAAAAGTTATGAGTTGGCCCGGTGCAACATGCCGTATGACGGGAGTGTTTCGTAACAAACAGACAGGCACGGCATCTGGATGGTGTCTGATTTCAACAGCCTTACCACGTACATCAAATCCCCCGGCGCCATGTTTAATTTTTTCGCCGGGATTCATGGTTTTTTTTGCAACAGCACCCACAGTAATTCTTGGAGAAACGGAATTATTTAATAGAATTGCATCATCGTTAACGACGCGACGCAAGGTATTGAGGCTTTCCAGATGCACAAGGTGATATGGCCGTAGAAGAATATAAGCTTTATCCTCTGTAGTTCTCAATCTGCTGAAAGGCAAATACCCCGGGCAAAGATCAGCAATTGGATTATCTGCCACAATAAGCACACCCGGAGATGAACCGGGACAAAGCAGATATTCACTAATAGGTGCATTTTTCTCTCGCGCCGCATCAACAAGGTAATCCAGATCTTCAAGTTTGCTGATCGTTGCACCGATCATGCCTTCTTTGGCAATCGTGGCGCCGAGTCCATTTGCCACAAATGATTGTTCTATTTGAAGCTTGGTTCCATCCGTAAATGATACTACTTGCGATAACGCTAGTTTTTGCTTCTCTGACCAATAGGTCATTTCTTCAAACGTTGGATCTGGATTCAAAAAGCCCTTTAAGTTGACATAAGCCAGCGGCTGAAATCCCATACCCCTCACTTCTTGATCTAGCCTTGCTAAGCAGCCAGGCTGATCACCGTCAGCTTCAGTTAAATAAACACCTCTCCTGCTGAAGTAGGAGCCTGCTGTTACGTGAAACTCTGAATTAATGGTGACAATTTTCTTTTGTGTTTTTGCGACTTCAAATATCACTTCAGCGGCATGAATTGCATCACCCGAACACTCAAAGACAATATCGGAGTCATCTATAAATTGATTAAGTGAATTGGTCAACTGCATTTTTGGAATAGACGGTGCATCAATAGAATCAATGGGTCTGCGAGTAAACATCCATGACAACTCAAAGTCATTACTTTGCATAATCATATGTGCAACACCCGTTGCAATAAACCCTGTCCCTACAATTCCTACTTTAGTTTTATTATCCATGCAACCAACGATCCTAATCCATCTTTTACTGAAACACTCTTATCTAAGGTATACCACCTCTTAGGAGTGGTTGCAATGGATTTTAATTTATCGGTGACTAACACCCATGATCCTGCTTTGAATTCGTTCTAATATGGCCTTGCTAGTAAGATATTAAACTGACGCTTTGTTTCTAACCAGAATAATGCATAACGATAGAATATTTATCAATTTTTACATTAGGATGAACTGGGTAGAATTTCCCCATAACTATCTTCTGTTACTCGAGCACCAAGAAAATAATGACCATCGCAGTTTGTCAAGTATTGATGCTATGACAAGAAATAAAAAACTCCAGTGATATTGATATCACTGGAGTTTCTCTTTTCGCTGATTCAGTCAAGTTTTCTTGACTGATCAATAATGCAGTTTGAAGAACAATTTTTAATTAATCTCACAATATCAACATTAGCGAATCAAACATCTGCCTCTAGCAAAAAATCTACATTCTGATGCATTTTCATTACTGTAGTCATTCTGCATAGACTCCTTAAGGCTATCCATTGTGAAGTTACCACTTCCCACTAGACGCTGTTTTGCCCATGATGGACGCTGGAAGCTTGTTACTGTTTCATTGTTATCGCCTGAATCAACTACTTCTGTTTCAGGCTCTGGTTCAGTTACAGCTGGTTCTTCTTCCACTGGAACTTCAGGTGTATTTTCTACTACTTCTGTTTCAGGTTCTGGTTCAGTTACAACTGACTCCTCTTCTACTGGAACTTCAGGTGTATTATCAACAACTTCAGTTTCAGGCTCTGGTTCAGTTACAACTGGTTCTTCTACTGGTACTTCAGGTGTATTATCAACAACTTCGGTTTCAGGTTCTGGTTCAGTTATAACTGGTTCTTCTACCGGAACTTCAGGCGTGTTTTCAGCCACTTCTGTTTCTGGCTCATTACCATTTGTAATGTCATTAAACGAAATACCATTGTGATACTTACAAAGATTTGAAGAAATATCTGTACCTATATTTGCACCTTCTCGCTGAATACATTCAGTGTTAGAACCATTCTCTGGAAGGCTGATTTCATTATTATGAGCTTTAAATGGATGCTCGCCACGCAAACTAATTCCTATAGCACGATCATTATTGAGGGCAATTTTATTACCAGAGATGGTTATGTTTTGTGATTTAAGCGTGTCTTCGGGTTTGCTAGGAACAGCGATAGCTGTTCTTAAAACATTACCTTCATCAATAATCATGTTGTCACTAATCACGGCATCTTTGCATGATGAGCATCCAATTCCGATATTTCCTACATTAAATAACTTGTTATTATGTATTTTCAAACCAACAAAAGATTCATCAAGATTTCCATTGCCTGGATCTATGCCAATTCCCCAACATGTTGGAGCGACTTTTCCCAGCTCTTCCTTAAGTACATTTCCAACGATTGTTAAATTTTCAATTATACCGTGAACGACAAAAGAAGTTCCTTGGCATTTTCCATCTACTCGAGTTGAATTCTTGATAGTGTTGTTACTTACAGTAATGTTTCGTCCTGTAAAACCCTTCGCACTAATATATATATTGTGATAAAAGATCGCTCCTTTAAACCCATTGTTTTCAAAATAATTATTTTCAATCAGACAATCAGTACAGCCCCCTAGCCATCCCATGGATGCATTATTTACGATTGTCGAATTCCTCAGTATGATTCTGTCATTGGAGCCGTTCGAACCTGATCCTGCTTCAGGTGCATTTGCACCTGCAGAATGAACACCACCATTAAATCCCTCAATGTGAAGGTTTTCCATGATCACATCATCAACGTCGTTAAAAAGCATTATTCCAGAATTGGATTGACTTTTGCCCATCAAAGTCAAGTTTTTGATATGGTATCCGCCATCTGGTTTTGCATTACCACCATTTTGAAAATTTAATGCTGTTATGCCGTCAGCCAAAATCATTGGTGCTGGTTTAGATGCATCACCATAATCAGCTAGGGTGCATGGGTTCTCAACGCCACACCTACTATTTGACAAGCGTGTTTGATTGGCAGCTGGAAAAACACCTCCACGACAAAACAGAACACTATCCCCAGCATTCATTTTATTGAAAGTATTCATAGCTTTTTCATAGCTTTTGAATGGTTTCGCTTCCGTGCGGCCATCGTTGCCGTCGTTACCGTTATCGCAAAAGTAGTAATTTTGTGCTTGTGCAGTGGCACTGAGCGTGCCTAATAGAAATGTCGCCAGTAGAATTAATGACTTTTTCATTTCATCTCCCCCCAATTAGTAAATAGATGATTGCGTGAATGATGATATGCACAAACATGTTTAGAAAAGGTGATTGCAATCACATATTTAGTTTCATTTGACATGGCGTTCATCATAGTGTGAAGCAGACCGCAATTATCTTCTCTAATAATTGCTGAGAGACTTTGTTCTAGCCAAGAGACGATGATTCTAATATGCTTTTAGTATAAAAATCAAAGATAAAAAAAGCCCGACGTCGCCGCCGGGCTAAAAATCCCCTGGGGGGCAGAGGATTTTTTAAACAATTAAAAGGACAAACGCCACCCCCCACCATCAATACATCACAACTTTACTCGGCATGATTTTATTTCTTTAAAGCAGGAATCAATGTGAGCTCAATCACACTTTGAGTGTGATTTTTTGTGATTAACTTATTTGTATGTTGTGTTGTTCCAGTAACCAGCTTTTAACGCGCTTTACATCAGGATTATCTGAAATTTCAGTTCTCACAATGCGAGAGGCTTTTTTATCTCGCATCATTTCCTGAATGAGGGCCACATCAACTTCGATTTTATTGTCAGCAAAAGCATATACAAGCGCAAAATCACAAAGGTTATTTATGCGTCTGGGAATGCCTTCGCTATAGCAATAAATCACGGCGCAGGCTTCATTGGAAAAAATCTTTTGCTTGGCCCCTGCAACCCGAAGTCGGTATTCAATATAATTTTGCGTTTCGGGAAAGTTTAAAGCTTTTAAATGAAATTCAACGCCAATACGTTGGGCGAATTGAACCAGTTCCGGTTGATTCAGTTTATCAATAAGCTCTGGTTGCCCAGTTAATACGAGTTGAAGAAAGATATCCGAGTCAATGTTTACATTCGATAATAACCTTAACTCTTCCAATGCCTGCACAGAAAGGTTTTGGGCTTCATCAACAATCAATACAACTCTTTTACCTTGGGCGTGCTGCTCTATAACAAAGTCAATGTAATCACGATAACGACCAGCATTATCAGTAGCTTTTGATTCAATCTCAAGCGAGTCAAGCACCCAGGTCATTAACTCACCAAATGATTCATGGGTGTTATTAATCAGTCCGATAACACAATCACCCTCAATTTTGGATAATAATACCCGAATAAGGGTCGTTTTTCCTGCACCGATCTCACCCGTAACAACAGTAAAGCCCGCATGACTCATAAGGCCATATTCCAGCATGGTTAATGCTTTTTTATGATTAGGACTCAGGTATAGAAAGCGAGGATCGGGGACCAGGTTAAAGGGTTTATGTGTTAAACCAAAATGTTCTGTATACATAAATTAATAATTTTGATGTTCAGGAGCTCTTGAACATTTATTGATTACGGTTCCCATAAGGTTACTACCTTCAAGCATTTGCAATACTCTTAAAATATTTGTTTCAGGGTTTTTACCATCTTCAAGGACCAGTAAAGTGCTATCGAAGTAATTACTGGCCAAAAGTACATCATCGGTTTGAAGTACGGGGGGTACATCAAAAATAATGACCCTGGAATCGTATTGTGATTTGATGTCGGACACTAAACTTGCCATTTTGGGACTTGATAAGAGTTCGGCTGAATCTTCCGCACGACCCAATCCCGGTAAAATAACCAGACGTTTAATACCAGGATTAATCAACACCTCAGAAAGTTGGTAATCACCCGATAGATAATCTTTTAATCCGATTTCAACATTTAGCCCAAAATACTTTGCAACACTTGGGTTTCGAAGGTCCATGTCAACCAAAAGCACGGTTTGGTTCAATTCCATCGCAATTGCAATTGCCAAATTAGCCGCAATAACCGATTTCCCCTCACCTTCTGTTGGTGAGGTGATAGCGAGTGACTGCCAGTTATTGCCACGCATCTTTTTAAGAACTTGGGTTCGTAACATTCTGAATACTGCAGACTGCGAGTTATTGTAAAAACCAGCGATTAATCTTTTGCGATCCAACTGTTCATTCGAGACATTAACCACTTTGGTTTGAGAGTATTGGATCGACTGGATCGGTGCTGTTAACGGATCTGTTGATTCGTTTTTCAACTCCGTATTAATAGTCTCTTTTGAATCGGCAATAACGTTTGGCTGGTTCGCTACGGTTTGAGCATGCCTTTGTTTTGCTTTGTCAAGAGCTTTTTGGATTCTATCCATATATTTCTTACCAAATAAATTGAGTACTTTTTAAAGGACGTTGAGTTTATTCATGACTTTAAACCATAGCACTTCCAAATTCATAATGTAGAAATGAATTACTGCTATGCCCGCGATAGCTAATATGATGAACAAAATAAATAGTCGAATCCTGTTGGTTCTTTTTTTCCGTTTATCATGTTCTGTAGTTATTACAGGAATGACAACCAGTGGTGTCTTACCAACCAATTGACTAATTTGACTATAGCCACGAACTCCACCAAACAGCAGTTCAATCAGAATTGCCATTCCGGCACCGGCCCCCACTGAACCGACAAAAGCCATTGCCATCAGTTTGGGACGATCTGGTTTTTCAGGTTTTGCAGAAACTCTGGGGGGTTCAATCAACACAAAGCTCTCACCTTTGCTTTCAGACTCGAGTGTTTGTGCTAATTCCGCTTCTAACTGCTTAGCGCGTAGCTCTTTATACTGATTTAATTTATTTTCATGATCTCGTGTTAAATCCTGATAAGCACGCTGCACTTGGTTGGTTTTGTATACACGTTGCTCATATTCAGTAAGTCTTTCTCTAAGCTCATTCTGCCGTTGCCGCATGCGAGAAACTTCCCGTTTTGTGGCATCAATTTTCGCAGCTACCTCTATATAAATGGGATTTGAAACCATGGCCTGTTGCTGCTCAGATGATCCATTGGATGACTCTTGAGGTAATTCTGACAACATTCTTTCTATCCGGGAAACTTCAGCTTCAGCCGCTTTCATGTCAGGATGTTCTGATGCATATCGTTGTTTTAAACTCTGTAACTCAGACCGTGCCTCAGCTAATTGATTCTCAAGCTCGGATCTAGGAGATGTCAACACACCAAGCTCAGCTTCAAGTGCTTCAATTTGGCGTTTGGTTCTTTGTATATCTGGGTGATTGGCCGAGTATCTGCTTTGCATACTCCGATATTCGGATCTTAGCTCTTGCAGGTCAGTTTCGGCCGTTGATAGTTGATTAGGAGCAGCAGAGTTTGTACCTACAGCATCTCTTGGTACCATTGATAACTGAATGCCCATTGTACTGACCTGGTCATTCATCACCATAATTTGATTTTCAAGCGAAGCTATTTCTTCTTGGATGGATTGGACCATAGCCAAGTTGTAGTCAAGCAAATCCGGCAGACTATCACTGTATTTATCTCTGAACTCGGCAATTTCTGTTTCAGTTTTCTGAACTTCTTTCTGCATCCGATCACCTTCCAGTTTCAGAAAACTGGTGGTTTCTTCGGCTCTGGCTGTTCGAACACGGACATTTTCACTTAAAAATTCAGTTACAACATCGTCAGTGACCAGTTTTGCTTTCTCTGCAGACTCATCAATAAACCACACCCTAAAAGCGATACTGGCTTGCTTGGCACGACCACTTGCAGGATCAGTTACATTTGCCTGAACAATTTCAACGCCAACATTTTGCTTAAACCGGTCAACAATATCCGAAGTACTTGCATCATTTTTACGTTGTTCGACATAAAGATTGTGTTTTTCAACCAGTGGAATGATTCGATTGGATGTCATCAATCGCTGTCTGATCAGCTCGATACGTTGATCGGCATAACTGGTAATGGTAGTTCTAACAAGATCATCAGGAATATCCTGCGATTCGATTAAAATAACACCCTGTGATTTATAAATTGCCGGCATTGTCATCACAACATATGCCGAAACTGTCATTAGGATAATAGCCGGGATAATTACCCAATATTTTCGACGCCACAGGATATCCAGGTAATCACCGATACCCTTTGTTTGTTCTTCTTCCATCTAGCTCTCTATAGTTGTTTAAAGGTTTACCTAGCGAGAATACAGCAGGCCGCCCCAGTCATAGTTTAATGTTAAAAACACCATATTACTCTCGGCTTCATCAACGGTATTCCCGTCTTGCTTACGGAATTGATAGCCCATATTGAAGGTGACATTTTCTTCTACACGCCATCTTAAAGTGGGGGAAAACGTCATATAATCACGGTCAGTATTGTCAAAGTCACTGACTGATGTCGTTTTCTGAAAAGAGCCAAATAGCCCAAAGGCCAACCTATTTGCTATTTGACGCTGCCAATCAACAGATATACTTTCCTCTTCGTTGACCACACCTTCACCTGATGGATTAAGTGCTTTTGCTATTTCAATCGAGATATTATTCAAATCACCTTCATAAATCGCAGATAACGAAAAAAGCGTTCCAGAACTGGAATCTTCAGCAGTTGGCCCGTTTATAACAGTATTTTCACTATCCAGCGTACGATAACCAACCTGTCCAGCTAATGACCAAAGCTCTGATAAACGGTAGGTACTGGTCACATTCAGATTATAAGAGTCGTATTCAGAAGTACGATTGATAGCCTCTGCTTCATAATCAATATAGGTCAGTGCAAGACCAGCTGTAAGTCGTTCAGTGAAGTTTCTTCTCCAGCCACCAGTTATGACATACGTTTCATTATCAAGAAATTCGTTATCATCATAACTTCTATCCTGATAACTTAGATTGGTATAAAGAAAATCTCTTGCTGTCAATTGATACTGATACCGTGGGGCCAGGGAACGTGTTGTTACTGTGGCATCAGATGCAAAATCCCCAGTATCCTCAGCTGCAATCGTACGTTGTGCACGTTGTGAATATTCTGCATCTAAACCATACTCACTTCTTTCATGCGAAGCACTGCTCGAAAACAACAAAAAGGGATCCTGTCGATCTAACTCTTCTAGGCTTGTAAACTTTTCGATTCGGTATCCGGCGTCAAGCCCCAGAAATGTATCTTCGGTCGCTCTTGAAAGGAATAAAGTGGGAGTGATTTCAGTGCTGAAACTTCCCTCTTTATCTTCACGTAACTCAACATTATCGTCATATCTAAGTGTAGGTGATAAGTCAGCATCAACAAGATATTCAGCTGCAATCACTGAGTTTGATAGCAAAATTAATGACGATAAAATGCCATAAGTTAGTTTGTTGTAATGCATGCTGACTCCTCCTCTGAGTACGTGTTCAAGGAACAATTATGATATCGCCGCTTTCCAGCATGATATTTGACTCAAGCGCATTGCCCTGCTTGATGCGAGCATAATAAACAGGAATTGTTCGTTGTTTTGTTCCTTCACGTCGCAAGACAATAATGTCATTTTCTTTTGCAAATTGCGCAAGGCCTCCAGCGAGGCTTAATGCCTGCATCGCATCAAGTGGCTGACTCATGGAAAATGATCCTGGCGTGGTAACTTTACCCAATATGTGAATTGTATTTCCACCAACGACATCCACTGTTACTGTCACAACGGGGTCGGAAATATAGTTAGATAACTTTTCACGAATTTCATTCTCTACTTGAAAAACTGTCTTGTCTTTGGCCATAAGCTGACCAGCAAGTGGGAATGAAATTGTGCCATCAGGCAGGATGACGACTTCTTTTTTTAATGCATCCTCATTCCAAACAGAAATACTTAATCTATCACCGGCATTTAATGTGTAATCGCCATCGACCGCATACGCCGTGGCACCAGCTGTAAAACTGAACAATAAAACCAATACATTAAACAAACTTTTCATAACATTACTCCGTTGTTATCGAAAACATCTAGAAATGATATTAACATTATTCAGTATAAAAAAAAGGGGGCCGAAGCCCCCTTTTCTTAAACTAACAATATTGTTAACTCTTGAACTGATTAAGCTACTGCAGCGTTCTGTGCTTTACGACGTAAGCCGAAGAAACCCAAAAGTGCAGGAGCAAACAACCACAATGCCGCTGGAATTGGCACTGCAGATACGCTCAGTGAGTAACCAGCAACATTCTTGATGCCATCCAGCAAGAAGAAGTACTGAGTACCAGCAGTCAGCATAACAGTTTGTGTGAAGCTGAAAATACCAGTAAATGGTGATTCACCCGCTGAAAAGATCTCGGAACCATCACCAAAACCTACATTAATTGATGAATGCTTAGACAAACTTGCACCAATCGCTTCAAAACTGATTACTGCTTTGGTGTCTTTATCAGATTCTAAAATAAAATCTGAATACCATGTAACACCTAAGCCAAGACCAGACGCACTGACATCACTTGAGTTATTAGAGTTGATTGTCTGAGAAGCTCCACCCAGAAATCCACCAGTACCTGCAAGTGTTAAGTCAAGCGTCGCAGCATTTGCACTAACTGCAAACAAGAAACTAACAACAAAAAGCATCGCTTTTTTCATGATAATACCCTTTAAAGAAAAATTTAAGCAATGCAACCCGGCCATCTTCGATATTGCCAAAGATCCGTGGCTTTCCGACCTTGCCTCACGACAAGTTTGGCTACAAAAACAAGATATTTCTATCTTGCATAAAGTGTATCTCTTAGAAACATCTCTCAAGAGTACAACTAAAATTTAACAGCTTTCTGAGTGTATTAAAACTGTACTATGGTACTAATCGAGAAATAAATTGTGATAGACATCTAAACTATTCAAGAAACAGTTATTTCCAATGCTTATGCAGAAAATTAGTTTAATTTCAGCTTTAAAATTATACTCGCCGCATAAGATGAATTCATGACTTTCTCAACACATTCAGTAACTGCTTGATATGTAACATCGATGAGAATTGTAAAAGAGCATAATTACAAAAATATGACTTTATAATTTTGTTCTATGGCAAGTTGTTAATAAACATTCTTTCCTACAAAACCACGGAAAACCGTCAGACAAATTATTTTCACGTCCAAAATTAACGACCATGTCTGGATATATAAAAGATCATATTTAACCCGTCCTTCCATTTTGTCCAGAGTATCCGTTTCACCGCGAAATCCATTTATCTGCGCTAATCCTGTTATCCCAGGCTTAACTTTATGGCGAAGCATATAACCATGAATTTTGGCTCGATATTCTTCATTATGCGCAACAGCGTGTGGTCTTGGCCCAACAATCGACATTGAGCCACCAAGAGAGTTAAAAAACTGTGGCAACTCATCCAATGACGTTCTTCTTAAAAAGCCACCAAAATGCGTTATTCGATTATCGTTTCTTTTGGCCTGCATTACTTTTTCACCATCTTCGGTGACAGTCATCGTTCGGAACTTCCAGACTCTGATTTTTTCTCCGTCCATTCCATAACGGGTCTGTTTAAAAAATATGGGGCCTTTAGACGTGGTTTTTATACCAATAGCAATAAGCATCATAGGAATGGCAATAATACAAAGTATGAGCAGGCTAAAAACAATGTCTTCCATACGTTTTATCATGCTATCTATACCAGCAAAGGGGGTTTCGTAAATACTGATTGCCGTAATGCCCTGATAATCTACCCATCTGGAATTAAGCAAATTAAATGTGAATAAATCAGGAACCAGATAAACAGATGCTGTGGTATCAGCCAGTTTTTCAGTTAGTAAACGAATACGTGCTTCGGCGGCAAGTGAAAGAGTAATGAATACCGTGTCGATTTTTCCACTACGACAATCAGCCACCAAATCCTCAATACTGCCAATTACAATTGCCTCTTCATCTTCCAGTCGTCGATTTGGTGCAGGCTTTCGATCATCATAAAATCCAGAAAAACGATATCCTGTCCATTCCATCTCATCAAATGACTTTTCCAGTCTGTATCCCAGATTAGTAGCACCTACAATGGCTACCCGTCGGGTGTTCAATCCTTTTGAACGCATGAGCCCCAAAATCATACGCACAATTGCATGCCAGGAAATAAGCTCAATCGGCGTCACAATAAACCAGATGAGCAGGAAAGGCGTCGCATAGGTTTGTTCATTGATAACTATCCGCTCAATGGCAACAAGAATTACGATACTGGTACCCCAGGAGAATAAAACAGCTGTGATTTCATCTCGAACGTAGGTTCCCCGCCATGAACGGTAAGCATCCTGAGATTCTGCAAAAAAATGAAACAGTATGATTGAAAACAATAAAGACCAGACATGCTTAGGTTGCCAATCAATGGCAAACATATCCATCAAGGCCACAAATGTCACCAGAATAATAGCGCTATCGATCAACCGTGATATTGCATTGATTTTTGAATCAAAATGTCTGATTTTACTTTGCGCCATAATCAGTTTCAGCTGACCTCATATTTTAATTATTTTCGGTTATAGTTATCTTGTAACCTGATGATGTCATCTTCCTCAAGATAACTCCCGGATTGCACTTCAACAATTTCCAATGCCACTCGACCGGGATTTCTCAGACGATGAACACTCCCCAAAGGAATAAATGTTGATTCATTTTCTCCCAGCAAAATGACTTCATCATCACGTGTAACTTCTGCTGTTCCAGAAACAACGACCCAATGCTCAGCGCGATGATAATGCATCTGTAAGGACAAAGATGCGCCTGGATTCACAGTAATACGCTTAACCTGGAAGCGCTCTCCATAATCAACGGAATCGTAACTACCCCAGGGACGATAGCATTTTCGGTGGGTAAGTACTTCTTTTCGCTCCTGTTTATTCAGAGCCTCTACAATTTTTTTCACCTCCTGAGCCTTGTCTTTATGTGCCACCATGATCGCATCGTGAGTTTCAACGACCACTACATCGTCCAAACCAAGCACGGTAACAAGACGATTTTCACTATGAATATAAGAGTTGTGAACTGAATCAGTGATCACATCGCCAATAATCACATTATTATTTTCATCCTGTGGGAAAGCTTCCCATAAGGATGACCATGAGCCCACATCGCTCCAACCTGCATCTAAAGGCACAACAAAGGCTTTGGTTGTTTTTTCCATTACGGCATAGTCAATCGAATCGCTTGGTGAGTGCTCAAAAGATTCAGTCTCAACACGAATAAAATCTAAATCGATAACCGATTTTTCAAGTGAGGCTTTGCAGGCGCTTAATATCTCTGGTGAGTGTTGTTGTAATTCATCTAAATATGCAGAGGCTTTAAACATGAACATGCCACTGTTCCAGAAAAAGTTTCCAGCGGCTAAATAGGACTCTGCGGTTGCCAGCTCTGGTTTTTCAATAAACCGTTTTACTTCACTAGGCTGATCTTTTTTGACTGCTTCAATATAGCCATACCCAGTATGAGCAGACTGTGGCTGAATACCAAAGGTGACCAGTTTATCCTGTTCTGCATGCTTTTTTGCCTGCTCAATTGCCTTGTGAAAAGCCGAAATATTTTGAATTACATGGTCTGCTGCCAAAACCAGCAACACAGCATCTTTATCATTTTCAATTGCCCTTAACGCAGCCAAAGCAATTGCGGGTGCGGTATTTCGGGCGCAAGGCTCTAAAATAATATCTTTCGCTGCAATATCAATTTCTTGCAATTGCTCAGCCACCATAAATCGGTGCTCGGTATTACACACTATCAATGGCGAATCTATATCTTGTAATCCCAACAGACGGCTTAACGTATTTTGAAATAATGAATATTCACCAAAAAGCGATAAAAACTGTTTAGGCTTATTTTTTCTTGATAGTGGCCATAAACGGGTTCCCGTACCACCTGAAATTATGACTGGAATCATCGAAACTATCCTTAGATTAAAACTTTTCGTTTTGATGCCACTGCCAAGCAGTGGCAATAATTGATTCAATATCTATATAATCTGGCTGCCAACCCAAAACAACTCCAGCTTTTTTTGCATCAGCAACTAATACTGGTGGGTCACCCGCTCGGGGTGCTTCTATTGTATAAGCTATGTTTTGTCCTATGACTTTACCAGCCGCCTTGATTACCTCAAACACGCTAAAACCATCACCATTACCCAGGTTAAACGCAAATGCTCCAGCATGTGTTTGCAAATATTCACCAGCGAGAATATGAGCAGAAGCTAAATCATTTACATGAATGTAATCCCGAATACAGGTACCGTCAGGGGTTGGATAATTATCTCCAAATACCTTCAATAATGTTGTTTTGCCTGCAGTTGCAGATTTGAGAATATTAGGAATTAAATGTGTTTCAGGTTCGTGACGTTCGCCAATATCACCTTCTGGATCAGCACCACAGGCATTAAAATAACGTAACGCAACTGACTTTATACCATAAGCTTCATGATAATCACCTAACACGTCTTCAATCATTTTTTTGGATTGACCATAGGGATTTATTGGAAAGCGCGGGTGCTGTTCATCTATTTCATCTTTTTCGGGCATCCCGAATACAGCAGCTGTAGACGAAAAAACCAACTTGTCATGCCCGGTTTCCACCATGGCGTCTAACAGGTTTAATGTTCCTACAACATTGTTTCGGTAGTATAAAGCAGGTTTTTGTACAGACTCACCCACCAGTGATTTGGCACAAAAATGCATAATCAAATCAAATGGACCTTCATCTTGTAAAATCCTGACTAAAGCGCCAGGTTTAAGAATATCGGCCTCGATAAAATGACTCCAACGAACTGCATCCCTATGCCCTGTACTTAAGTTATCGACTACAACACTTTTATGGGAATAGTGGGATAACATTTTACAAATATGTGATCCAATATACCCCGCACCACCAAGCACCAAAACTTTCATTCCTGCTTTCCTTGTTCCAGACTAATGCAGCCGCATTTTTTCAAAAAACATGGTCATTTTTAACCCTTAGAATAATAATTAGATAGATGAAACAAGTAAGGTAGGATACGAAACAATTATTTAATGTTTTTATACTATAGTTAACTTGCTAATGGCTTATCTAAATTGCCGAATATTAGAGCTTATTGAATTTCGTCAGTTATTACTTTAGCTTAACGGCATCTATTTTTTCCACAACAGTTTGATAAGGATCTCGTCAATGGCTGTAAAAAGTCTTATAAGAAAATGTTTATTCCCTGCTGCAGGTTATGGCACACGATTTCTTCCTGCAACAAAAGCAATGCCCAAAGAAATGTTACCAATTGTCAGTAAGCCTTTGATTCAATATGGTGTTGAAGAAGCTATGGAGGCGGGAATTTCACAAATTGGTTTTATTACCGGCCGCGGTAAACGGGCCATTGCTGATCATTTCGACACCAGTTTCGAACTGGAACATCAAATTAAAGGTACCTCAAAAGAAAAATTTCTCGATGATATTCGTTATCTTATGGATAACTGTGAATTTGTATTTATGCGCCAACGGGAAATGTTAGGTTTGGGGCATGCGATCCTCACCGGCGAACCGATGATTGGCAATGAGCCTTTTGCGGTCATTCTGGCTGATGATTTGTGCGCCAAACCGGATGAAGGCGGTGAACGTGCTTTGAGTCAATTGGTTGCGTTGTATGAACGTTATCAGTGCAGCATCGTTGCCATTGAGGAAGTCCCTGCTGATGAAACCCATAGCTATGGTGTCATTTCCGGTGATGAAATCGCTCCGGGTATCTATCAAATTAAAGACATGGTTGAAAAACCCAAACCTGAAGAAGCCCCAAGCAATCTGGCAATTATCGGACGCTATATTCTGACACCCGAGATTTTTGAATATCTGCGTAAAACCAAACCCGGCACCAATGGTGAAGTTCAAATAACCGATGCACTGCGCTTGCTGGCACAGGATCGTCTGGTTTTAGCCGTAAAATTCAAAGGTCAGCGCTTTGATTGTGGCAGCGTAGAAGGTTTTGTTGAAGCGACAAACTATTATTACGAACATGAGCATTTGAATAAATCATCGTAAGGTAGGGTCTGTTTATCTTTCAAAGCCACCACTGCTGGCGGCTATTTTTTCGTCCTACAAGGCCGAATTGATGCGATGTAGTTGTTCTACATATGTCTTTTCCAACGCTGTAGGGCGGAAAAATAGCCCCAGCCTTGCGGGTTGTGACTGAAAAAAGCGCCACTCTGCGTTGATCGTCGCTTATTTAGAATAACCAAAAGGCGCTCCTCGTGCCTTGATTGACGCTTTTTCAGCTCACAACAGAGGCGGAGATGAAGGATCAACAAGCCCTAGTAAATCACCATCATCACTGCTTATATAAAGTATTCCATTATCTACAAACGGTGATGCAAAGATGGCCCATCCTGAATCGAGACGCCATTTTTGCTCACCGTTATTTATATCAAGCGCATAAAGATATCCATCCATTGCACCAATATAGAGCTGCTCGCCAGCAATCGCTGGCGAAGAAAAAACCGTTGCCTGAGTATCAAATTGCCAGAATGGTTCACCGCTTTCTTTATTTAAGGCGAAAACCCTGCCATCGGTGGCAGCGAAAATGATTTGCTGCTCTTTCAAAGCAGCTGAGGCAAATAGTCTTGAACCCGATTCAAAGTTCCATATCGGCTGACCTGTTTCAAGATCGACAGCAAACAACACCCCGGCATCGTTACCGACATAGAGCATGTTGTCGTCACTAGCGATCACTGGAGAAGCATCAATAGCAGCACCTGTATCCAGAGTCCATAACACCTCCCCCTCCATCGATACGGCATATAACAAACCATCATCACTACCGAAATACAGCGTATCGCCCTCTTTTGCTGCTGACGAATCAACATGACCGCCGGTTTTGATGCGCCATTTCAGTTCACCACTATGCCTGTCGATGGCATAAAAAAAATGATCCAGACTGCCAACAAGCACCAGGTTGTCGGTAATTAAAGGAGAAGCAAACACCTTATCCTGTGTTTCGAAAGCCCATAGAAAACTGCCGTTATATTTATTGAGGGCATAGATATTCTTATCATCACTGCCGAAGATGATTTGTTCTTCAGCAACAGCCGGTGTTGAAAAAATCCCCGCCTGAGTGACAAATCGCCATTTTTCTTCGCCTGTCTGATTATTCAACGCCAGCATTAAGCCATCAAAACGACCGGAAAAGATCAGATTGCCGCTGCTGACTGGCGAGGATGAGGCACCTACTTCTGCATGATAACGCCAGAGAATTTCTGGTTTTGTCTGTGGGCCTGTCGTTTGGAAATCACCTGTGCGCTGTATATCAGCTCTGAACATGGCGGAAGATTCAGTTTCCGTTTTTTCCGAACAGGCTGACAGGATAAACAGTAGGCATAACCCAATGAAAAGTAATGAAACGTTTGAAAAAAGAGATCGGCTCATTGTTTAGTATTCTTGCGTTAAAAATTATGAGTAACCATACCAACACTTTCACAGCTAAGTGGGGAGTATTTTGGCTTAAATATAGAATTATAGTCTATGCTCTAGGGCTTGTTTATCTTTCATATCCACCACTGCTGGCGGCTATTTTTTCGTCCTACAAGGCGGAAATGATGCGATGTAGTTGTTCTACATAAGTCATTACCAACGCCGTAGGAGGGAAAAATAGCCCCAGTCCTGCGGGTTGAGGCTGAGATGAAAGATCAACAAGCCCTAGCAGGTTTAACTTGCAATGCCGCTCGGTAAGAAAATATTGAGGTTCAGTTTTGTTATTCGGATAAACGGTCTGATCCCATTGGATAGCCAGTTTGATCCTTCACCTGCAGAATACGTTGTTTAATGTCTTCTTTAGTGGCGGTGAAAACGTAAGGTGCCAGATCTCGAAGACGTCCCTGAATATAAGGAGAAACATCTTCATCCTGCAGAAATAGTTCTGTTCGGACTTCACAAATTCGCATAACTCCGTCACGGAAGCCGGCCACACTGTCAGCTGGTCTTCGATCTTCACCTAAAGTCCATCCACGACTTTGCCATTCCTGATAACAATCTTTGATCAGACTTTGAGAATTTTGCATATCGGCAGCAATTACTGGCGATGAAACTATTAAAAAGAGATAAACACTGATTCGATTCATTCGGACAAACTCGCTTTGTTACTCAAACTTATTGGTATTGACCCACGATTAGTTAGGAAAAATTCCTTTGTTGAGCACTTGGTTCAGTTGTTCTTTTAAAGTCACCACTGCTAGAGGTTAATTTTGTCCAACGAGATGGTTAGATAAGAGCAACAAGCCTGTCGATGCGCTGCTGAGGTGCAATGGTGCTGTTTTGTGGTGCGAAAAATGGACTATGCTTTTTTGGTAATTTTATAAGTAACTGTTTTTATTCAAATTAAAATCTTGGCATCGTTCATGCAATAACACAATTGTAGTTTTCTTCAGTGCATGTTCGTTCTCTCTCGCTGCGTGCTGAGCTTTGGGTAAACCTTCGGGTTTACCCTTTTTTTTGCACATTTTTTATTCTCTAAAGTTGTAATGGTTTTAAAACGCCTCGTAACAAAACCAAGTAAATTTTTTCACTCACAACCGTCTTTGTGGAAAAAACTCTATCAATTCATCATAACTATCATCTAAACAACTAAGTTTACGTCCATTTTAGCTAGGGCTTGTTGATCTTTCATATCCACCACTGCTGGGACTATTTTTGTGTTCGACAAGGTGGAAAGCAAGCAGTGTTGTCTGCCTACATAAGTGATAAATGAGTCTAGAGCGCATTTGAGCCGCGCAGCGGTGAAATACAGGGATGTATTTCATACAACACTGGCGGGCGCAAAAATAGTCCCAGCCCTTCGGGTTGTGACTAAAAAAGCGCCACTTATGTCCACGGATGGACTGGCCGCTATCGCTATCCCTGCTATCGCAGCATTTGGGCATCCTTGCCCATCATATGTCGGCGCGCCAGGGAGGCGCGCGCCGGTCTGCTTGGCCTACATGGATGTAGGTCAGGGGCGTGAGCAGGATGCGGAAGCTTTACTCGACGCTGATTTAGAATACCTACAAAAACGTCAGGACAAGCAAAATTCCAGACATTGCTTTTGCATACGATGTGCAAGGATGCACAAGTGTCGCGGGTGCAGGACGCACAGGAGCGACCACTCCATCCATGGAGATAAACGTTTTTGAGCGCAAGCCCCCTTCGGGGTGAGATACATGAATGTATCTCACAAAAGGCGCTCCTCGTGCCTTGATTGACGCTTTTTCAGCTCACAACAGAGGCAGAGAAGAAAGATCAATAAGCCCTCAGCCGAAGGTCATCAAGATGACTTTATCGCTAATGTGTATGGAATTTTTCACTATCACGGTATGAAACTTGCGTAAGGCTGATTAATATCGATTGGAACAGGCAATGGTGATGGTCAATCCTTCAACAAACATTCAGAATTTCCTGAGCGCGCATCAGCTCTCAGCTAAATATGCTCAACAGATTGATCACTGGTTTTCAGACATCACAGATGATTTTATATTGCACCAAAAAAGAGCAAAGCGCCCTATAATCATCGGCATCCATGGTGCGCAAGGGTCCGGAAAAAGTACCTTAGCCGAATGTCTGGTTCAGTTACTCATCACTCAACATCATCAGACTGCCATTGCCCTCTCTCTCGATGACTTTTATCTCACCCATCAACAACGTCTTGATTTAGCGAATTCAGTTCATCCGCTATTAGCTACTCGTGGAGTGCCGGGAACACATGATATTGAACTGGCATTGACGACCCTCGATAAATTGCTCTCGGAGAGAAAAAACATTGCAATTCCACGGTTTGATAAAGCTCATGATGATCGATTTCCTATTGAGCAATGGCCAGTATTAGAGGTTGCGCCCAAATTTATTATTCTTGAGGGCTGGTGCATGGGGGCCTGCCCTCAACTTGATGAAATGTTAACGCTGCCGGTTAATGCTTTGGAACAAAATGATGATCCAGATGCCTATTGGCGGCGTTATGTGAATCAAAAGCTGGAACAGGACTACCCTGCCCTGTTCCAGCGTATTGATAGTTGGATCATGCTTAAGGCCCCCAATTTTGATTGCGTTTACAACTGGCGACTGGAACAGGAAGAAAAACTGCAACAAACAGCAGTTACAGTAAGCAACAAAATTATGAGTGCTGAAGATATTTCACGTTTTATTCAATATTACCAACGTATCACTCAACACTGTCTGGAAACTTTGCCGGAGCAAATGGATTATGTTTTTGAACTCAATATGGAAAGAGAAATTGTGGCCTTGAAACGTCCGAAAAAATCGCCTCCTTCAGTTACATGTCCAAAAGCATCGTTACTGGTTTTTACTGATTTGGATGGCAGTCTTCTGGATCATCATAACTATCGGCATGATGAGGCCGATCCTGTGCTGCAAAATCTCAAACAGTTACAAATCCCGCTGATTCCGGTCAGTAGTAAAACCCAGTCGGAAATTGAGCAGATAAATGCCTCACTGGATAACCCGCATCCGTTTATTTGTGAAAATGGCGCCGCTATTTTTATTCCGGTTGATTATTTTCCGGAGCAACCAGCAGAAACGAAAACTAGCGGCCATTACTGGGTAAAAGAATTTGTTCAGCCACGCGCACATTGGCAGTCGATTATCAAATCAGTAAAACCATTATTTAGTGATGATTTCACGACCTTTGCACAGGCAGGTATAGATGGCATTATTGCGATGACAGGACTGGATGTTCATGCTGCAGCGCGAGCTGCTCGAAGACAATATGGTGAAGCGCTGGCCTGGCATGGTAATCCCGGTAAACAAAAACAATTTATTGAAGAAGTCCGTAAACGTGGCGCCCAGGTATTAATCGGTGGCCGCTTTTTACACGTTTCTGGTCAGTGCGACAAAGGTCGTGCTATCGAATGGCTGAAACAGGTTTACGAACATTTTTGCCCGGACAAACGCTTTACCAGCCTGGCGATTGGAGACAGTCAAAACGATGTGGCCATGCTGGAAACTGCCGACATGGCCTTATTGATACCATCACCGGTAAATTCATTTCCCGAATTAACTCGACATCATGATGTTATGAAGGCAACGCATTGTGGTCCACGCGGCTGGGCGGAAGGTGTACAACAAGTCTTGAAGCAGCTCCATATAAGCACAGCAATAGTGCATTAAAATCACAAGAGGCTCACATGGCAGATTTTCATCAGAACGGTATTATCACGACATTACATAATCTTACACATCGTCATCTGGCTGATTTAGAGCAGGATCTTGTGCATTTCAGTCAACAACGTCCAATGGGATTGTTATTGCCCTCATTATTTTCAGAACTTCAGGGCGAGGCGCTTCCAGCGATTGTTCAACAGTTGAAAACGGTGCCATATTTATCCGAAATTGTGATTGGATTGGATAGAGCCAATGCTGATGAGTATAAACATGCGTTGGGCTTTTTCGCAGATCTCCCACAACATCATCGAATCATGTGGCACGATGGACCACGATTAAGTGCCATTGATGCAGAGTTACAGGCCCTGAATCTTGCCCCGCATCAAGCTGGAAAAGGTCGTAATGTCTGGTATTGCATGGGCTATATTTTAGCTTCCGGCAAAGCGGAATCCATCGCCCTGCATGATTGCGACATAACCACCTATAGTACCGAACTATTGGCTCGACTGATTTATCCGGTTGCCAATCCCATGTTTAATTATGAGTTCTGTAAAGGTTATTACGCCCGGATTTCTGGCGGCAAAATGAATGGCCGGGTAAATCGTTTATTGATAACTCCCCTTCTGCGTGCACTCAAATCGGTTATGGGGCCAAGCGATTATCTGGATTACATGGACAGTTTTCGCTATTCATTAGCCGGTGAGTTTTCGTTTCGCCGGGATGTATTGAACGATATTCGTATTCCCAGTGACTGGGGTCTGGAAATTGGCGTTTTGTCTGAAATGCACCGAAATTACGCGAATAACCGTTTATGCCAGGTTGATATTGCTGATATCTACGATCACAAACATCAGGATCTCTCATCCGGTGATCAACAAAGCGGTTTGTCGAAAATGTCGATTGATATTTCCAAGGCATTATTTCGAAAACTGGCGACCAAAGGCACCGTATTCAGCCCCGAGCATTTCCGCAGTATTAAAGCGACCTATTATCGGATTGCCCTGGATTTCGTGGAAACCTATCGAAATGATGCAGTGATGAACGGTTTGCAATTTGATATTCATCAGGAAGAAGCCTCGGTGGAAATGTTTGCCCGTAACATCATGGATGCTGGGCAGGCTTTCCTGGATAACCCAATGGAGACTCCTTTTATCCCAAGCTGGAATCGTGTGCAAAGTGCCTTACCGGATATCTTTGAGCGTATTTATCAAGCCGTTGAAGAAGACTATCAGGAATTTTCTGCATAAAAATGGTTATGACACAGACATCGGAACGCCCAGCAGTTTTCCAAAACGTGCTTTATCACCTGAACAAGGTATATGGCGAGTTTATTGAGCCAAAAGCACTTGCTTCTTTAGCCCATGAATTATTGGCAGTTATGCGGGTTAACCCTGATGCTCCATCGCCACAACCGCATCAGAATAAATGGCACGCCACTGATATTGCTATGATTACCTATGGTAATAGCATATTGAAGAATGATGAACCGCCATTGCAGACATTGAAGCGGTTTCTGGATGATTATTTTTCTGGTTACATTAATAGTGTGCATATCCTGCCGTTTTTTCCTTTTTGCAGTGACGATGGCTTTGCAGTAAAGGATTTTTTTCAGGTAAATCCCGAACTGGGTGACTGGGAAGATATCAATGCTATTGCCAAGGATTATCGGTTGATGGCGGATCTGGTGATTAATCATGGTTCAAGCAGCAGTCAGTGGTTTAAGAACTTTATCGCCGGGCATGGTGAGGGCCATGATTATTTTTATACTTGTGAGTCTGATACTCCTATTTCTTCAGTGGTTCGTCCACGCACCACACCGCTGTTAAGAGAGACTGAGACTGCAGACGGAATTAAAAATGTCTGGTGTACCTTCAGTCATGAACAGGTAGATTTTGATTTTCGCAATACGGAAGTACTCAAAACCTTTGTAAAGATTATTCGTTTTTATCTGGATCAGGGAGTCTGTCTTTTCCGTCTGGATGCCGTAGCTTTTTTATGGAAACAGGCAGGTACCAATTGTCTTAATCTGCCCCAGACACATGAGTTGGTCAGACTATTGCGTTTACTGATTGAACAGGCGCAAAGTGATGCCGTTATTATCACGGAAACCAATATCCCCAACCGGGAAAACCTCAGTTATTTCGGTAATGCCAATGAAGCACATTGGATCTATAACTTTTCGTTACCACCGCTTTTATTGAATACACTTTTAACAGGCAATTGCAGTTATTTACGCCAATGGTTGATGAGTATGCCGCCTGCTCAAAACGGCACAGCCTACTTTAACTTTATAGCTTCACATGATGGCATTGGTTTAAGACCCGCCGAGGGTCTATTGACCGATAGTGAAATAGCTTCACTCATTTCGACCATGCAGGGTTTTGGCGGTGAAATTTCCTGGCGCGCAGCGGAAAACAATATAAAGAAACCTTATGAAATAAATATTGCGCTATTTGATGCGCTGCAAGGAACGGTTAAAGGTCCGGATAAATGGCAACAGGAACGGTTTATCTGTGCCCATGCGATTATGCTCGCCCTTGAAGGTATTCCAGGAATCTATATTCATAGCCTGTTAGCCACGGGGAATGACTATAAACGGCTTGAACAGCATCAACACAACCGCGCCATTAACCGTCATCAATGGGATGATGCCGCTATTCGTGCCGCATTAACGTATACCACCAATAATCATTATCAGATTTATCATAAAATGACCGAGCTTATTAAGCTACGTATGGAGCAGCCGGCTTTTCATCCCAATGCAACACAATTTACTTTGCAACTCGGTGATGCATTATTTGGTTTCTGGCGACAAAGTATTGATCGTCAACAGAGCATCTTCTGTATATTTAATATCAGTGATCAGTCACAAACATTACGCGTTGCCGATCTGAATCTGGTTGCAACTGACGAATGGCATGACCTCATCAGTGGTACTGCAACTGACTCCTGGCAAAGTGAAATTCAGCTCACGCCTTATCAGTGTGTATGGTTGAGTAATCGCTGATTTAAGCCATCCAATAAAACATAAGGATTATTATTCATGACAGCAAACTTTTCTATCCGAAAATGTCTTTTTCCCGTCGCCGGATATGGCACACGTTTTTTGCCTGCAACCAAGGCTATGCCAAAAGAAATGCTGCCCATTGTTGATAAACCATTAATTCAATATGGTGTTGAAGAAGCGATGGAGGCTGGCCTACGCAGTATGGGATTTATTACCGGACGAGGTAAAAGGGCCATAGCTGATCACTTTGATACCAGCTTTGAACTTGAGCATCAGATTCAGGGCACCAGTAAAGAATCGCATCTTGACGATATACGTAATGTGATGGATTCCTGCGATTTTATTTTTATGCGTCAACGCGCGATGCTGGGACTGGGCCACGCCATTTTGACCGGTGAACCGATTATCGGTAATGAAGCCTTCGCAGTCTTGTTGGCAGATGACCTGTGTGCAACACCAGAATCAGGTGGCAAACGGGCATTAGGTCAACTGGTCGAACTTTTTCATAAACACCAATGCTCTATTGTGGCAATTGAGGAAGTTCCAGCCGAGGCCACAGGTAGCTATGGTGTGATTTCAGGTGATGAAATTGAACCGAATGTTTATCGCATTACCGATATGGTAGAAAAACCAAAACCTGAAGATGCGCCCAGTAATCTGGCTATTATCGGCCGTTATGTTCTGACGCCAGACATCTTTGATTATTTACGTAAAACGCCCCCAGGTGCTAACGGTGAAGTGCAAATAACCGATGCTATCCGGGCCATGGCTCAGGATAAACCGGTGCTGGCCGTTAAATTTAAAGGACACCGTTTTGATTGTGGCAGCATCGCCGGTTATGTTGAAGCTACCAATTATTACTTTAATAAGCAGTATGGGTCGTAATCAATTAGTAAAACCAGGCCGCTGATTTCAGTTAGCGGCCTAGGGCTTGTTGATCTTTCATATCCACCACTGCTGGAGGCTATTTTTGTGTCTGACAAGGCGGAAAGCACGCCGTGTAGCCTTCCCTACATAAGTGATTGACAAATGGAGTCTGGAACTCTTTTGAACAGCTTTGCTGGCCGCTTAGCGGTGAAATACAGGGATGTATTTCATACAACGTAGGCGGCCGCAAAAATAGTCCCAGCCCATCGGGTTGTGACTGAAAAAGCGCCATTCTGCGTTGCTCGTCACTTATTTAGAACAACTAAAAGGCGCTCCTCGTGCCTTGATTGACGCTTTTTCAGCTCACAACAGAGGCGGAGATGAAAGAGCAACAAGCCCTAGTTCAGTTTTTGGCAACATTCATCAGCATTCAGGGATAGGTGCGTAACTGACCTACCACAACGCCCTGGATGCTCAGTCGCTTTGCATCAATCGTAACAGGATCAAAGTCGTCATTCGCTGGCATTAAGGTAATCGTTCCATCCTGGTTGACCAGCATGGTTTTCAGGGTTGCATCAAAGCCATCGACCAACGCTACAATCATGTCGCCATGTCTGGCCTGCCGGGTTGATTCAATCACTACATAATCACCCGGCATAATACCTTTGCCGATCATCGATTCACCACTGATTTTCAGGACGTATCGCCCCTTGCCTTTAAACATGATGCCAAGATCAATTTCTGATTCATCGGCTACGGCCTCTATCAATCGGCCTGCTGCAATTTTTCCCATCATGGGAAGAATAAGTGATTGATCGTCCCCCTCCTGCTCAATCAACTGTAAGCCCCGAGTTCTTCCCGATAATCGCTCCAGATAGCCCCCGTCAATTAACGCCTGAATATATCTGTGCGTGGTGCCTTGTGATTTGATTCCCAACCCTTCGGCTATTTCGGTAACCAAAGGTGCTTCACTATTTTCTTCAATGTAATGGCGAATAAAGTTAAGCGTATCTTGCTGTCTTTTAGTTAACATAAATTTTCTCCTAGCGAGAGAACATACCGAGAAGAGAAAATATAGAGAAATTACATCTTAAATACAAGCAAAATCTTTGATTTATCGTGCGTAGTCGCCATATCATTGAAAAGGTAGAAATACAGTTTATTTGAACTGGTATAATCCCCGCGCAAATGATATTGTTTTCAGTTAAAAATGAATTGCTACGGGGTAATCATGTTCAAAAAAATTGATGAATTTTTGATGCAAAAATTTCCACATATCATCTTACTCTTCACCGTTTTCTGGTTGGGGTTAGTGGCTATCGGGTGGTTTTTGTCTAAATAGTTACAACGGGTTTATTTCAGTTATTTACAACCCGGGTATGATTTGATCCAGATCAATGTCTTCTAGCCCAGCCAGCATGATAATCAACAACGAAAACTTGTTATTAAGCACCGTTGTTAAGGAGGAATATCATGCACAAATTAGAAGAATGGCTGATGGAGCACTTCATTGAGTTTATTGTATTTATATCAGTCGCATGTATTGGATTGGTAGCATTTGGTTTATTCATGTCCTGAATAGACCATTTTGTATACATCAAAGGACTGGACTCGTCAGAGCTATTAATCCGGTTACAGTTTGGCTATTTGTTAAATAGAATTTAACTCGCTTTATCGGATAGCTGTCTGAAAGATTGTTTTGGTAGTCACTATTTAAAGTGCCGGATGTCGTAAGACTGAATATGTTTCAGGTTACGGTTTGCTTTGTGATGGTAAATTGGCTTCGTTCATGTTAGAACAATCAAATTGCAGATCGTTACAACTTAGCTGTTAATCGACATTTTCTGTTAAACGTTACAGCATTTCTTAGCATTAAATAAATCACCTTATAATGCCTGCATTGTCAAATGAACAAATTTGGTGTAAACCCTCAAGCACCCTTAAATAGTATTTGATACACCAGTTTTGAAAGTACCAGATAACTTTATTTAGCTTTGTAAGCGTCGCTAAACTAGCTTTCTAAGTGCAATACTACAAAGTTGAATTTCTAGTGTTTCTTTGATGCAGGATGATCAGCGATACGTCCTCATAAATTACCATACAATGCGTTACCATCAATTGAACAAAATTGAGATTTGAGCTTATCTCTCACTGCCGTAAACTTTTAGTTGATCAATACAACCATTTCAGCACATCATTATCTAATGAACGATGTAACCGCAAATAATAGTCAAAAAATCAGAAACGTATTTTTTGTATCAGATCGAACCGGTTTGACCGCAGAATCGTACGGAAAATGTCTATTGGCGCAATTTCCTGATATTGAATTCGAAACAATTACGCTGGCTTTTGTCGATACCAAAGAAAAAGCAGAAGATGCCTGCGAACAAATTAACTCGTTATGTTCAGAATCTGATTTACCGCCGTTGGTTTTCAGCACCTTAGTGAATAACGAAGCTCAACAAATCATCGAGGACTGTGATGGTTTTGTAATTAGTTTGTTTCATCAGTTTATCGGTTCAATGGAAAAATTTCTCGAGGTGGAATCCTCGCAGAAACTTGGTGTCTCCCGGATTACAATAAGTGATACAACTTATCAAAAACGTCTGGATGCGATTGATTATGCACTGACGCATGATGACGGCATTCGCCCGGATCAGTATGAAGAAGCGGATGTCATTTTAGTCGGTGTTTCACGTTGTGGTAAAACCCCCACCAGTTTGTATCTAGCAATGAACTTCTCCCTCAAAGTGGCTAACTATCCGTTAACCGTTGAAGATTTGGAAGCTGCAGAATTGCCAGATTATCTGAAAATTCATCAGCATAAACTTGCAGGTTTAACGATTAAACCGGTGCCGCTGAGCCGAATTCGCCGTCAACGCCGCCCTGATAGTAATTATTCCTCTTTAGAGATTTGTCAGGCAGAATTAGATAAAGCAATGATTATGTTTGATAAAGTTGATATTCCGGTATTTGATACGACGAATACTTCCATTGAAGAAATATCCAGCCGTGTTGTTCGCTCCTTGGGGCTTGCGCGTGAGCGCATCCGCGAATCAACCATTACATTTAATAAATCTAACAAGTTAAGGTAGAGGTGTCATGACCGAATATGTAATTCCACTCGACAAATTGTGCATGGACGATGTCGGCAGAGTAGGCGGAAAAAATGCTTCATTGGGTGAAATGTTGCAGAATTTAGCTCCTTTGGGGGTAGCCGTTCCAAGCGGCTTTGCGACCACGGCGGATGCTTACAGAGAATTTTTAAAGCATGACGGACTACAAGACCAGATAAACGAATTATTACGTGAACTAAATGTTGACGATGTCGTTGCACTTCAGAAAGCGGGTAAAACCATCCGTGAATGGATCATGACCATTCCTTATCCGGAAAAAATGGAAGCCGCAATTGACGAGGCTTATGAAAAGCTAGTAGAAGAATACGGTACTTCGACCAGCTGGGCTGTTCGTTCATCTGCAACTGCCGAAGATTTACCTGATGCATCATTTGCCGGACAACAGGAAACCTTTTTGAATGTTTCTGGCTTAGACCATATCAAGTTTGCCATTAGAGAAGTCTTTGCTTCCCTGTTTAACGATCGGGCGATTGCCTATCGTGATCACCAAGGATTTGAACACAGCGAAGTTGCTTTATCTGCCGGTATTCAGAAGATGGTCCGCTCTGACATTGCTTCTGCCGGTGTAGCTTTTACTCTGGATACTGAAAGCGGTTTTCGTGATGTCGTCTTTATCACTGGCAGTTATGGGCTTGGCGAGATGGTGGTTCAAGGCGCGGTTAATCCCGATGAATTTTATGTACATAAAACCACATTAACCGCCGATCGTCCTGCGGTATTACGCAGAACTCTGGGCCAGAAAGCGCTTAAAATGGTTTACTCAGGTGATGCAAAATCACCGGTGAAAACTGTTGATGTTGATCACGAAGAACGTTTGCATTTTTGTCTGAATGATGAAGAAATTGAATCATTGGCCCGTATGGCGATGATTATTGAAAAACATTACCAAAGACCAATGGATATCGAATGGGCAAAAGATGGTAATGATGGTCAGATCTATATTGTTCAGGCTCGGCCGGAAACGGTTGAAAGTCGCAGTGTAAATGTTACTGAGCAATTTATTTTAAAAGATAAAGGTGAATTGTTGGCTCGCGGTCGCGCCATCGGTAGAAAAATTGGCAGTGGCCGGGTTCGGATTCTGAACAGCCTTGATCAAATGGATCAGTTTGAAGCCGGTGATGTATTATTAACAGATATGACGGATCCTGATTGGGAACCGATTATGAAAAAAGCGGCGGCGATTATTACCAATCGTGGTGGTCGTACCTGTCATGCCGCTATCATTGCACGTGAATTAGGCATCCCGGCTGTAGTAGGCTGTGGCGATGCTACTGAAAAAGTTGCTGAGGGTATTTCGGCAACAGTATCCTGTGCCGAAGGTGATGAAGGTTATATTTATCAGGGACTGCTTGAATTTGAACATCGTGTTCAGTCTTTAGACCAAATGCCTGAGTTACCAGTCAAAATTATGATGAATGTGGGTAATCCTGACCGTGCATTCAGCTTTTCACAATTACCAAATGATGGTGTTGGTCTGGCCCGGCTTGAATTCATTATCAATAACATGATCGGTATTCATCCTAAAGCGCTAATGGCAGCAGATAAAATGGATGCCGAAGTGCAACAGGTTATCCGCGAAAAAACCACTGCTTATGGCGACCCGGTTGAGTTTTATATCAGCCGTATTACTGAAGGTGTATCGACCATTGCTGCAGCGTTTTATCCGTCCAAAGTGATTGTGCGTATGTCAGACTTTAAATCGAATGAATACGGCAACCTAGTTGGTGGCGCTGAATTCGAACCACATGAAGAAAATCCAATGATTGGTTTCCGTGGTGCAGCACGCTACAGTTCTCCGGAATTTGAAGCCTGCTTTGAATTGGAATGTGAAGCAATCAAGCGTGTCCGTGATGTCATGGGATTAACCAACGTTGAAGTCATGATTCCTTTTGTCCGTACACTGACCGAAGCTGAAGCTGTCATCAAAATTCTGAAAAAGAATGGTCTGGAACGCGGCAAAAATGGTCTGCGTTTGATCATGATGTGTGAATTACCCTCCAATGCAGTACTGGCTGATCAATTCCTGGAATTCTTTGATGGCTTTTCAATCGGTTCTAACGATATGACTCAGCTGACATTGGGTCTTGACCGGGATTCTGCACAAATTGCCGCAGCATTTGATGAACGTGACCCAGCGGTATTGGCAATGCTGGATATGGCGATTAATGCCTGTCACAAAGCAGATAAATATGTCGGTATCTGTGGACAGGGTCCGTCAGATCATCCTGATTTGGCAGCATGGCTGCTTGAGCGTGGAATCAGTAGTATTTCATTAAATCCGGATACAGTTGTCAGTACCTGGCAAGCATTATCTAAACAGTAATACTGTTTACAGTGATTCCACACAAAATGAGCCCTCCGGGGCTCATTTTTTTATGGGTTTAGGGTGTGTTTAATTCAGCCAACTACTAGATTCACCATAGCCTGGTTATGAACCACCCCATTGATAAGTATTTCAATGGTGTGTTGGCCAGCATAATATTGCCGGGTTGTCAGTTGTAAAAATCCGTGTGACTTCTTCAGATAAACACTTTCCCTCGCCGGCAATGTAATATTTTTCCATTTATAAACTTTGGCGGTGGTTTTGCCGTTGCTTTTGACATGCCATACACGATAATCAACCACCAGTTGTTGAGACTGACTGGCTTTAGAATGGATTGACAACAGCATTTCCAATGTTTGCCCCAATGTCACATCTTGCTCAGTTAAAACAAATTCAACCTTAACCGCTGGTTTGTCACTGTACCCCAGTAATGGGAATACAGATGGCTCACCTGCCTTAATCAGACTACGAAGCCCGTGACGGATAATCCAGCGACGTTGTGGTGTGGAATTTTCCAGCCACTCATGACATATATCGATCACACGCTGAGGATGATCCTTACTAATGTCATTTAAATTATTGGCAACCGATTTTTGAACATATTTACTTTTGTCATCTTTAAGCTGAGTGAGTATTTCAAATACCGGCCGCGGGTCTTGTTTTAATGCCTTTAAATGCCCGTCCCAAGGCAATCTTGGTCGCATTCCCTCTGATGCCAGTCGCCGGACATGCTCATTATCATCCTCACACCACCGCAATAATTCTTTAAAGGTCAGCTCAAAATGCTTTTCTATGTAAGGTCTGATAGCAAATTCTGCAGTAAACAATGGTGTCAAATGCTTTAACACATCCAGTGCGATTGTCGGCTGTTGCAGCCCTTGCTTTCCGGCATAATCAATTAATGGCCAGGCCATAAAACTATGCCAGCCTTTACCGGGTTCCAGATTGGGCCAGTGCTCGGCTATCTGCTTCAACCATTTGGCATTCACTGAGAAATCATTAACCAGTAGCACTGCCAAAACCTCACTAAGATGGTTTACTCGAGCTTTAAGTGACATGCCATCCAATTGATAGATGGCCATAGCCCTGAACTTATTATCAGGAAAATCCGGTTGATACTGTTTGATTAATCCAGCTAACGTCTCGATAGATTTGGCATTTATATGATCTTTTAATAAAGCTGGGGTAGATTCAGCTAACAGATCAGACTTTGCCATTGGAATTAACTCTCTTTTTTCAGACATAAAAAAACCGTGGCTCGAAGGCCACGGTTTTTATTTTACGGTATTACGAGAGAATTATGCTTGTTGCGCTTTTGCTCTTCTGCGCATTGCCATAAAGCCCATCAGACCTGAACCGAATAACCATACTGCTGCTGGTAAAGGTACTTCTGAAGGCATTGATGTAAATTGGCCAAGCAATTTAACTGTTTTGTCTTTGCCTTCTTTCAAGAAAAGTTCATCAACAAGTTGAATACCTTTTTTGGTATGAATTCCAAAACCTGTTAATTCAAAGTAATAATCTGTACCTTCATGACTTAAAAATTTTGTGGGCACAGAATTCAGGAAAGTAACGCTATCACCTTGAGGATTAACTGTATTATCGAGTGAAAAACCATATGTAAAGGTTTCAGAAAATAATGACGGTGAAGTGAAATCCAAAGTCAATGCAAAATCTACAGTTTCAGCCTGGGTACCAGAATAAATAATGCCGTTATTGAAATTCATGTAACCGGCAATAAAAGTCTGATTAACATCGGTATTAAAATTATTACCTTGATAAGTCAATGAACTTGGGTCTGAATAATGATCGACCGTAACTTTTTTATAACTACACCCCCAATAACAAACCTTTTCATATTCATATGTAGAATGAGTGTAAGCACCTTCACCCCATGTGAAATGGTCGGTTCCAGTCCCAGTCGTTACCATACCAGATGGGCCAGTAGGATTCTCAAATGTTCCTGATGTGCTACCTTGGAATGTGGCAGCGTTGGCCGAGATAGAAGCAACTAAAAACGTCGCTAAAAGTAGCAAATTTTTCATAAAATTTCCTTTTCAGAAAAAAGCAACCCGGCTATCTTTTCATTAAGACCCGTGGTTTTCCGTCTCTTGGTTCACACCAAGGTTGGCACTCAGTTAATTAATTGTTGCAGTTCAGACTTAGAGCAACGGTGCCTATAATAGAGAAAAAAAACCTTAAAACTATTGTACCTTGGTACTATCAGTAGCTTTTTCGCTTAATTAATCACAATTTGTGATATTTTTAATGATTCTATTACTAGTAATTATTTATTCACTTTTTGAATAATGCGATAGATTCAACGTGACTGGTATGTGGAAACATATCCATGATGCCGGTCTGAACAAGCGTATATCCATATTGATTTACTAGCTCACCGGCATCACGTGCCAGAGTGGCGGGGTTACAGGAAACGTAAACAATAGTTTCTGCACCCAATTCAGCAATCTGACCCAGCACCTCAAAGGCACCGCTTCTGGGAGGATCAAGTAATACTTTTGTGAATCCTTTCTGTGCCCATGGATAATCTTTTAATTGGGTTATCGTTAGATCAGCCATTTCAAATACAGCGTTATCCAAACCATTCATTGCGGCATTGCGCTGCGCATGTGCCACAAGAGATTTGTCCCCTTCTACCCCTATGACACTACTGACACGTTTTGCCAGTGGCAGCGTAAAGTTACCCAAACCACAAAACAAATCCAGTACCCGATCACTTTCTTGCAAATCAAGCAATTCAATCGCCTTGGCAATCATTTTATGATTGATTCCGGCATTGACCTGGGTAAAGTCTCCCGGGGCAAATTCCAGTCTGAGACCGTCTTCAGGTGCATAATGCAGTTGTGGTGCTTCAGGCCATAACGGACTGACGGTATCCGGCCCGCCTGATTGAAGATAAATCCACAAATCCTGTTGCTGACCATAGTTGATCAATTTTTGCTTATCCGTTTCACACAATGGATCCATATTTCGGAAAACCAGCGCTGTGTTGACATCATCCATCGCCACTTCTATTTGTGCGATTCGGTTATAGGCTTCGAGGCTGGCAATCATTTCACCCAACTCTTCCAGGCGTAATCCAACGCGAGGATCCAATACTTCACATTGCGTTAGCTCAGCCAGATAAGGCGAACCTTTCTCTCTAAAGCCGACCAGTACTTTTTCTTTTTTGGTTACATAACGGACACCCAATCGCGCTTTACGTCGATAGCCCCATAAAGGTCCGGTTAACGGCGCTAACCAGTTCTCTGGTGTGAGTTGTCCAAAGTGCGATAGCTGTTCCTTTAAAGTGTCTTGTTTCAGGCTTAATTGAGCTTCTGGTGCCATATGCATCAAACTACAACCACCACAAACACCAAAATGCTGGCATTTCGCTTCAACGCGATCAGCGGAGGCAGACTCAACCGAGATTACTTTGGCCTCATCATATTTTTTATGCAGCCGGGTATACTTAAATGACACATTTTCACCCGCTAGCGCTCCGTCGACAAAGACGGTTTTACCCTCAATTCGGGCAATGCCACGACCATCATGAGAAAGACTCTCTATAGTTGCCTGAACAGCTTCTGTAGGGAGCCGTTTTCTGTGATTACGTCGTGCCATTTGTTAAACCTTTAAACGAAAATTACATAAAAAAAGTCCGGTCATACTTTTGCATAACCGGACTTAAACTTGATTGAAAATTTATTTTTGCTGCCAGCTACCGCCTTGCTGATACCACCAACCTTTGGTTGCATTGCTTATCCAGCGTCTGGCAAAGGTTTCCTGGATCTCAGATTCCCATTCAGGATGACCATTGGCACGGGCTATTTCAGCGTATAAGGCGTTACGATCCTGATTCTCTTCTGCAATCAAAGTATTTACCGTATTACGATCTTTTAATGGCACCGCAGAGGCATCACGCAGAGTAATCAAACCGTTACTGGTTAACCCTACAGCCCCAGTTTGATAAAACGGATGCAGTTTCTCATGGCGCTGTTTCATTTTTGCCTGCAAGGCATTAATCGCCGGCGAATTAATATTCAAATTGGCTTCTGCCTGTGCAGGAGACACCAACCAGTTCAATACCTGCATAGCAAGTGGTAGATTCTGTTTTAAAGCACTACTGGTATCTTCCGATTCAGTCGGTTGTGGCTGGTTCGGGTTATCACGACCCCAAACATCCTCAATAATTCGGTCTGCAGCTTTTTCAGCAGCCGCTGCCGGAAAATAGATATTGATTGTCACGCAGGAAATCAGCATTAACCCTGCGGTACTGCCCATTAACCATTTTAATAAACCCATTCGATTTTCCTTTATTGAATAACTGGGCCGTCACTATGACTGACCGCTTTTAATCTGGCGATTAATTCTGGCCAATCCACCTCGCGGTTATAACCAATCACATTAATCCATGGTGGCAGACCACCACCCTTAACAATATAGTACCCCTGCTCTGCGGTTTCTATACCATCCATTTGACAGATAGAGTTCATCAAACGACAACTTAGACCAATTTTGCTATAGGAAAAATCTTCAAACAGGCCCATAAACCCACGCGATAAAATGGCCGCCGGACCACCACCAATCTGCGAAAGATTATTGACGGCACGCTGACTTATTCGCCGCCGTCCTGGCTCCTCTTCTGGCGTCTCAAATAAGGCATCGAACTGCACCGGTTGCCAGTTTGATAACCTTAGATTATGGATACGGCCATTTAATTTGCCGCTTATATTACCAAAATCGAAAGTGTTGGTGAGTGTCTGTAGATCCAGACGATTAATATCGATATTGGCATACAGCTGGGGCAGGCTTCCAAAGGGTTGCTGTAAACGGAGGTCTTTTATCACCGTGGTGCCATCAAATAATTTCAATAACAATGCGCCATCCACAGTGATTTCTTCATTAGCATAGCTGACTTTGGGAATCATGCCGGACAATTTACCCTGAAGCGTTGGCCAGCCCAGTAACGGACTTAATTGGTCCATCGAAATCGGGCTTAATAATCCCTCAAACTGCCAACTTCTTCCCTTCTTCTCATCAAGACTTAACTGAAAGTCATTCAAAGATAATTCACCATCCAGAATAGGCAATGACAGATTGGAAAATTGAATCTGATTCTGGCTCGCTTCTGCCTGTAAGGTCGAACCACCCAATGGCAAGGATAAAATTGAAGCCGAGCTCCAGCGTAAATAAATCGGTATCACTGACGCCTGATTAGTCCAGCCAAGTTTTCCTTCGAGGTTATCAATAGCAAATCGTCCAGCATCATCGACTATCGTGACCGACTGTAAATTCATTTGAAACTGATATTGCTCTGGCTGCCATTGCAAACTGGCGGTTAACTCCCCGCTGGTTTGCAAATGACTCAGGGACGAACCTGGAATAAACGGTTGCAGCCAGTCTTTATATAATTGTGCTAAATCGGTGCTGCTGAGGTCCATTTGCAGATGCGTTAATTGCGCTGCCTCACCATTTAGCTGTCCATTGGCTGAAATAGAAGTACTTTGTGCAAATTCAATATCCCTTATCTGCCATGTTTTGTTGGCATTATTAAATTCTCCTTCACTGCTTAACGTGACCGATTGTTCAGACAAATCCAAAAATATCGGTTCAAAATAGGTCTGACCCTTATCGATATTCAGCGTTTGCTGCCATGACCAGCGGTCATTTTCTATTTGCAGCGCCAGCTGTATTTGGGCCGCCAAGGCTTCGCCTGCATAACTTCCGGTAGGATCAGCAAACATTACATCTCTTAGTTTTCCGGAAACCTTTGCCGAGGTTAAGCGTGTTTGATGACCAGTAAGTTCTGCATCAACATCCATTACGGCATTGATATTCCATTGCGAAAGCCTCTCCAGTTGCTTTTCATTAACGTATGGACCGATAAACTTAACCAAACTGTTTAACGCAATATTTTTCCCGGTCAGCTCAGCTTGCCACTGTCCCTGTTGGTAATCTGCCTGCACATCCATGCTGCCCTGATCCAGCTGGATACCTGTTAAAGTCAGTTGATAATTTTCTTCTTCTGCACGAGATTTACTATTGAAGGCTATTTTTTGGTTTCCCCAAAGGGCATGGCTGAAATCCAGTTGACCAGACTGACAATCTATTTGCCCGGATAACCAGCGTAAGGTTTCACAGCGCAGTCTGACATTTGATAGCTGACCTACAGGTTCGGCTATCTGCACCTGTTTGGCAGTGGCCGTCACCGCTAATCCTGTGGATTGTAAATTGATTTCAAATTGCAAATCAGTGATGTCGATTTGCTCACTCGACCAGGAACCGATTTGAATAGCCATCTGCTCTATGGCCCATACCGGGGTAATGGCTACGAATAACAATAAGGCTAGTGAATATCTGGCCCTGGCTAGCATTAGTCTGCCGGAAACACACCTGTGGAAAGATAGCGATCACCACGATCACAAATAATGCAGACGATCACAGCATTGCTAACCGTTTCAGATAACCGTAACGCCGTAGCAACACTGCCACCTGATGACACTCCACAGAAAATGCCTTCCTCGCTGGCCAGTTTGCGCATAGTGTCTTCAGCAAGGTTCTGTTCTACATCCAGCGTCATATCTACTCGTTCAGGCTCAAAGATTTCCGGCAGATAAGCGGCTGACCAACGTCGGATACCCGGTATTTTCGAACCTTCAACGGGTTGAACCCCGACTATCTGAACGGCTGGATTCTGTTGTTTCAAATATCTGGAAACGCCCATGATGGTGCCAGTGGTTCCCATGGCGCTGACAAAATGGGTTACTTCACCATTGGTATCCTGCCAGATTTCAGGTCCGGTCGTTTCATAATGTGCTAATGGATTATCAAAATTACCAAACTGATTCAGGACTTTGCCTTCCCCCATCGCCTGCATTTGCAGCGCCAAATCACGTGCGGACTCCATTCCATCGGTTAAGATAATTTCTGCACCATAAGCCCGCATTGAGGCCCGCCGCTCCGAACTCATGTTTTCCGGCATAATCAGAATCATCCGATATCCCAGAATGGCGGTGACCATTGCCAGCGCGATGCCGGTATTGCCGCTGGTCGCTTCAATCAGCGTATCACCAGGCTGAATATCGCCTCTCAGTTGAGCATGGCGAATCATGCTGGCTACCGGACGATCTTTAACTGAACCCGCAGGGTTATTACCTTCAAGCTTGGCCAGAATGGTATTACTGGTATTGCCGGGCAGTCGCTGTAAACGGACCAGAGGTGTATTGCCTATGCAGGATTCAATGGTGGGATATTGTGACATTCTAGCCTTCCACCAGAACAACATAGGCGGTGGCATAATCACCATCGTCACTTAGACTGAGCATAGCGGTCTGGATATTTTTTTCTGACAGTAACTGCTCGGCATAATGATTAAATACCAGTTCCGGTTTGCCCAGACTATTATTACGCACGGCGATATGTTGCAGGCTTAGTCCGTCACGAAAGCCTGTGCCCAGGGCTTTGGCCGTTGCTTCTTTTGCAGCAAACCGTTTTGCCAGAAATGCGGCTGGTTGCTGGTTTTTTTGAAACTGCTCGAATTCGCTGTCATCCAGAATACGCTGAGCGGCTTTATCGCCGTATTTGTTTAACATTTCAGCGATACGGGGAATATGCACTAAATCCGTGCCGATGCCACTGATCATGAATGCCGTGCACCTAACATCAGTTTTTTCATTTCCCGGACGGCTTCTTGAAATCCGGTAAAAAATGATCGTGCCACAATGGCGTGGCCGATATTCAATTCCACCAGCTCTTTAATCGCTGCGATGGGTCTTACGTTGTGATAATGCAAACCATGACCAGCATTCACCTGCAACCCCATAGCATGGGCTTTTTCAGCGGCCTGACGGATGATTTTCAGCTCATGTTGGGCTTCTGCCGCTGAACTGGCTTCGGCATAACGACCGGTATGTAACTCAATGACCGGTGCACCACAGGCTGCGGCAGCTTCAATTTGCTTCATTTCAGGATCAATAAATAACGAAACAGTAATGCCGGCTTCTGCTAATCGCGTACAGGCGTCATGCATTCTGGATTGTTGCCCGGCAACGTCCAGACCACCTTCAGTAGTTAATTCTTCTCTACGTTCCGGTACCAGACAGCAATCAGCCGGACGGTATAGTTCAGCGATGCCAAGCATCTCTTCGGTTACCGCCATCTCCAGATTCATTTTGGTTTGCAGAATATCGGCCAGCATTCTGACATCACGATCCTGGATATGCCGGCGGTCTTCACGTAGATGCAAAGTAATACTGTCAGCACCGGCTTGTTCAGCTTCAATAGCTGCCTGAATCGGATCGGGGTAACGGGTACCGCGGGCTTGTCTTAACGTGGCCACATGATCAATATTAACGCCAAGATAAATCGACATGATGTTCCTTAATTAATTCACTGCTTTAGGGCCGGCATAACGTTGCATTTCAGCAAACAACTGCCGGCTTTTCAGCGGTTTGCCATCCAAATGATAGTTTATTATCAAACGCATTAATTGTTTTGTTTCATTGAGGCTAACCGGATCACTCAGTTTTTCCTGCTGAAGCTGTGACAAACTGGCTCCTGAAATAATCCGTTTTCTGTCATTTGCCAGACAAGGCTGCAATCCTAGCTCCGGCTGATAACTGTAATGCTGTTGATCGGACACTGGCTCACCCTGACTATCGTTGTTCAGGTCCAGCCCATAACCTAATGCTTCCAGTAGCCGCTTTTCAAAAAGTCTTAACACTTGCTCAGCCTGATCAGCCTGCTGCAAACCATCCAAAGCTTTTTGATAAGCTTCAAACACCATTGGTTCCGCTTGCTGCTGGGTTAACAATCTGACTAATAATTCATTGATATAAAGACCGCATAAAGCAGCATGTCCCTGCAACCAATAGGGTGCGGTGGTCGTCTCAATTTTGCTTAATGTAAGCAAGTCACCTCTTCCAAACCAGTTTAGCCATAGCGGTTGGAATAATTGTAATGGGTTGTTGTGACGGCGTTTGTTCTGGCGCATGCCGCGAGCTACCAGGCTTAGTCGACCATAATCTTCGGTAAACACATCCAGCAAAAAACTGGTTTCCCGATAAGGGCGTTGGTGTAAAACAAATGCCTGGGTGAATTCCACCGTAATGCCTAATCAGAGATCGTCGTTATAGCCCAGATTTCTGAGCATGCGCTCGTTATCAGACCAGCCTTCACGCACTTTGACCCATAATTGCAAGAACACCTTACAGTCAAATAACTTTTCCATATCTTCTCGGGCATCCTTACCGACTTGCTTAAGCAACTCACCTTTTTTGCCAATAACAATGGATTTCTGACCACTGCGTTCTACATAGATAACCGCGCTGATACGATACATACCGTTATCATCTTCAAACTGTTCAATATCAACCGTCAATGAATAAGGCAGTTCCTGACCTAAATGGCGGAACAGCTTTTCACGGACCATTTCGGCCGCCAGGAAGCGTGAACTTCGATCGGTGAGTTGATCCTCATCAAAGATCATCTCACCTTCCGGCATTAACTTATAGATGGACTCTTCGAGAGATTCCAGATTGATGCCTTTACGCGCTGATAAAGGCACGATATCGGTAAATTTGAATAATGCAGCCAGCTTTTCTACCTGTGGAAACAAAGTAGCTTTATCTTCTAATTTATCAATTTTATTCATCACTAAAATGACTGGCTTGCTGGTTTCCTTTAATTTCTGTAATACCCGCTCATCCTCTTCGGTCCACTTCATGCCTTCGATAACAAACACCACGACATCGACATCTTCTACCGAAGCCGCTGCAGCACGATTCATATATCGATTCATGGCACGTTTGCCATCACTGTGGATACCCGGCGTATCAACGTAAATGAACTGTCCCAATTCAGAGGTTTTAATGCCCAGAATGCGATGACGGGTGGTTTGCGGACGGCGCGAGGTAATACATAACTTTTGACCCAATATCCGATTAATCAGGGTGGATTTGCCGACATTGGGGCGGCCGATAATGGCTACATAGCCACTGCGAAAAGCAGGTTGATCATTCATAATTTTGACTCGATTAGCGTCAGGGCACGTTCAGCGGCTTTTTTTTCAGCCTTGCGATGACTGCTTCCCTGAGCCACCACTAATTTATTCAGCAAACTTACCTGACAAGAGGCTTCAAAAACCGGCTGTTTATCAGCAGATTCAATTTCTCTCACACTGTATAGCGGCAAAGGTAATTTGCGGCTTTGTAGTAATTCCTGCAAACGGGTTTTAGGATCTTTTACGGTTTCAGTGACGTCAATAGAATCCAAACGTTCATCATAAAGGCGCAGGATCAAAGGTTTGACGATATCAATTCCACTATCCAGAAACAGTGCACCTAGAATAGCTTCCACCGCATCGGCCAGAATTGACTCACGGCGGAAACCACCACTCTTCAATTCCCCCTGACCGAGGATTAATACTTCACCTAATTTAAGTTCGCGGGCTATTTCTGCCAGGGTTTCCCCTTTCACCAGGCTCGCACGTAGGCGACTCATCTTGCCTTCCTTGGCTTGTGGAAAACGATTAAACAGTTCTTCGGCAATCACGAAACTCAAAATCGCATCGCCCAGAAATTCCAGACGTTCATTATTTTTTGGATCAGCACTGCGATGTGTCAGAGCCTGCAATAACAATGTTTCATTTTTAAATTGAATGCCAAGTTGCTGGCAGAGTTTTTTCTGTTTGATGCTTGTCATCGATTTGTCGGTTCCGGTTCCACATCCACTTCGGTCACAAAATGCCCTACTAAATCAATGTGGGCAAAAAACGGTTTCCGCACTTCATAATCAAGCACTATTTTGGTGACATAAGCATTGCTTCTGCCACGGAATAATTCGATATTTTCTTTTTTTACGCTGGAGATATAACCGGTATTAAACCGTTTGCTCAGTAGCAACATCACTTGTTGATTGCTCAGCTTGTTGTTTTTTAATTCGGCTTCCATAGACTTCATGATTTGCAAAACGCCATAATATTCCTGATACATCGGCACCAATCGCATGGTTAAGGTGGCAAAAAAAGCAATGATTGCCAAAACAATCACCCAACTGATTAGTGTCATTCCCTGTTGTTTTTTCATAATGCACTCCTAGGACTTGTTTAACTTTCCTCGCCACCACTGCTGGAGGCACCTTTCATCATACAAGGCGGAAATGACTTATTTAGATTCTATAAATCATTTCCAATGGAAAAACTCGCCTCTAGTTAATAGAGCTTCCCACCCTTGACCAGACCAAACCGCCCTGATTCCAATCCCAACTCATCCAGACAAAAAAGGCTTTACCAACCAGGTTCTCTTCCGGAACAGTGCCCCAAACACGGCTATCATTACTATTATCGCGGTTATCCCCCATAACAAAATAATGACCTTCAGGAACAGTCACCTCACCTTCCATTGATTGTCGTTGTGGGTCCAAAAATATTTCATGAGGATCAGAGTTCAGAAATTCATGCTTGAGCTGTACTCGCGGCGCAATAGTACCCAGCATTTCTGAGGGTTTATCAACTAACTCCGTTTTAACTTCCTGACCGTTTAAATACAGTGTTTTGTTGAAATAACCGACTTTGTCACCCGGTAAGCCAATAACCCGTTTGATATAGTCAATTTCAGGTTGTTTGGGATAACGGAATACCATCACATCACCGCGTTCCGGCGAACCGGTATCCAGAATCTTAGTATTAATGACCGGTAGTCGGACACCGTAGGAAAATTTGTTCACCAAAATAAAATCGCCGACATGCAAAGTCGGCAACATAGATTCTGACGGGATGCGGAAAGGTTCAGCGATAAATGAGCGAATCACCAAGACCAGCAACAGAATGGGGAAAAATGATTTGGCGTATTCAACAATCGCCGGTTCATTGTCATTTACTTTACGTTTAGGTGCTAACCAAAAGCGGTCCACCAACCATATCAGACCGGTTATCGCGACCAGTAACACCATTATTGCTGGGAAACTCACTTGACGCTCCTTATTAAGATTTCTTGGATAACTGCAATACCGCCAAGAATGCTTCCTGCGGCACATCCACTTTGCCGATGGATTTCATTCGTTTTTTACCGGCTTTTTGTTTTTCAAGCAATTTACGTTTACGAGAAACGTCGCCTCCGTAACATTTTGCCAAAACATTCTTCCGCATTGCCTTGACTGTTGAACGCGCAATAATGTGTCCGCCAATAGCGGCCTGAATGGCGACATCAAACATTTGTCGTGGGATCAGCTCCTGCATTTTTTCAACTAATAGCCGACCACGAGAAACACTTTGATCTTTATGCACTATCATCGACAGCGCATCAACTTTTTCGCCGTTAATCAACACATCAAGTTTCACCAGGGGTGCCGCCTGAAAGCGGATAAAATGATAGTCCAATGAGGCATAGCCGCGGCTGACCGATTTGATGCGATCAAAGAAATCGATCACTACTTCATTCATTGGCAATTCGTAACTCAGTGCAACCTGTTTGCCCATGTAATGCATGGATTTCTGTACGCCACGTTTTTCTACACACAGGGTAATGACCGCTCCAAGATAATCCTGCGGCACCAGCATGTCAGCCGCTACGATAGGTTCACGGATTTCCTCAACGGAACCGGCATCAGGTAATGAGGCCGGATTTTCGATCTTAATCACATCACCTTTTTTGGTGACCACTTCAAACACCACGGTCGGAGCCGTAGTAATCAGATCCAGATCGTATTCACGTTCCAGACGTTCCTGGATGATTTCCATATGCAGCAGACCGAGGAAGCCACAGCGAAAGCCGAAGCCCAAAGCCTGAGAGTTTTCCGGTTCAAAAAACAGTGATGAATCGTTTAAGCGTAATTTGCCCAGTGCTTCACGAAATGCATCGTAATCATCACTGCTAACAGGGAATACACCTGCATAAACTTGTGGCGTTACCGATTTAAAGCCCGGCAACATTTCAGTAGCACCATGTTGAGCCGTCGTTAACGTATCCCCTACTGGCGCACCATCAATTTCCTTGACCCCGGAAATGACATACCCCACTTCACCACAATTTAACGCAGTGCGTTTGCTGCGCTTTGGGGTAAATACGCCGACTTCGTCAACCTGATATTCCTGTCCGGTGGACATAACTTTGATTTTATCGCGGGTTTTCAGTCTGCCCTGCTTGATTCGTACCAAAGAGATAACACCGACATAGCTGTCAAACCAAGAATCAATAATGAGTGCCTTTAATGGTCCTTCAGGATCCCCTTGTGGTGGCGGAATGCGCGCAACCAATTCTTCAAGGATTTCATCAATACCCTCACCCGTTTTAGCACTGCAACGCACGGCATTCAATGCGTCCACACCGATAATATCTTCAATTTCCTGAGCAACCCGATCGGGTTCTGCAGCAGGTAAATCAATTTTGTTTAACACCGGCAGGACTTCAAGCCCCAGATCAATAGCTGTGTAACAGTTGGCAACACTTTGCGCTTCAACACCCTGAGCCGCATCCACAACCAGTAAAGCACCTTCACAGGCAGCCAGCGAGCGGGAAACTTCATAGGAAAAGTCAACGTGGCCAGGCGTATCGATAAAGTTGAGGTGATAGGTTTCACCATCTTTTGCCTTGTAGTCCAAAGAAACGCTTTGCGCCTTGATGGTAATGCCACGCTCTTTTTCGATGTCCATCGAATCAAGCACCTGTTGGGACATCTCACGTGCAGTCAGACCACCGCAGATTTGAATAAAGCGGTCTGCTATGGTGGATTTACCGTGATCAATATGGGCAATGATTGAGAAGTTTCTAATGTTTTTCATTGAATAGCGATTATGAACGTGTCGGAGGTTGAAATGACGTGTTGCAAAATGTGTTCAGCTCCATGTTTTAGAATGTGTTGCCAACGCGAAACACGCATCAGACAAATGACCCGGTATTATACGCACTTAACTGAGTTATAACGATAATAAATACCGCATTAATCAATAGTTTTGATGTGCTCCGGTGAAAAGAGCGCCGCTAAAATAAAAAGAATAATTAGCATTGAGCGCTCACCGACCTTTCTTCTTTGAAAATGGAAACCAAATGCAGGCTAGCAACACCAATAATGACGTCCTCAACGGTCCGATTATTTCCACTTTTCTGAAGTTTGCAATCCCTTCCATTCTGGGCTTGCTGGCCATCACCACTGCCAGCATTGTCGACGGAATTTTCATCGGACAATTTGTCAGTTCGGCGGGCCTGGCAGCGATTACGTTGTTGATTCCCTTTTTTACGCTGATTTTTGCGATTGCTCTGATGTTTTCTATTGGTGGGGCTGTTCGTGCCGGGAGTTATTTAGGGCAAAGCAATATCGAAGCAGCTTCTGCCGTGTTCAGTAAATGTCTGATAAGTATTTTAGTCGTCAGTCTGCTGTTTATGAGTTTTTCACTCATTTTGGATCGACAAATATTAACGCTATTGGGTGCGCCGGAAGAATTGGTTACGTTGGTTCTGCCTTATTTTCATATTATTTGTGTTGTACTGGTTCTGCAGGTGACCAGTATGGTCCTGTATTACTTTATTCGACTGGATAACCGTCAAAAACTGGGGACATTCGCTCTGGTTGCCGGGGCGTTAATAAATATTGCGCTTGATGCGCTATTCATTATCAACCTGGAAATGGGGTTAAAAGGTGCGGCTATGGCAACGCTAACTGCCCAGATCGTACAGATGCTTATCCTTTCAACGTATTTTCTCAGCAAAAAAAGACGTTTAAGGCTGCTTTTGCGACCGGGAAACTGGTCGGAAGTAGTTAAAGTCGCTTACAACGGTCTATCTGAATTTGTAAATGAGCTTTCCGGCGGTATGGTGATTTTATTGCTTAACTGGCTACTGATTATCCATCAGGGAGTTAGTGGTTTAGCGGCGTTTGCAGTGATTAACTATCTTATTTTCATCAGTCTGATGATTTATTACGGTATAGCAGATGCTCTGCATTTGTTAATCAGCCAAAATCATGGGGCTGCTCATGCAAAGCGGATTCGAGACTTTTTGATCACTGCTATGGTAATAGTACTGAGCTTATCCCTGTCGATAATCAGTGTTTTGCTTCTTTATCCGGAATGGTTGATTCAATTATTTTTGCAAGATGACGCCGTGGAAAGCCAGCAATTATCTGTTCAATTCATTTTGTTGGTTTGGCCGTTATTTGTTGTCAATGGACTGAATGTCACGTTATCGGTGTATTTAACCGCTATGCAAAAGCCGCTGCCATCTATGCTGGTTGCTTTAACCCGAGGCTTAGTACTGCCTGCAGCTTTATTATTACTATTTGTCGCATTGCTACCAGACAAACAGTTTCTTATTGCCCTTCCGCTGGCAGAGTGGCTGACATTTATCTTTGCTCTGGTACTTTGCTGGAAATATTCTCCCAGCAATATTATTGAGAAAAAAAGGTAACCTGAATATGAAAAAAAGCCGGATGTCATTGCAACATCCGGCCAAAGCTCATCAAGCATTTTCAGGGGAAGACTGCTTGGCGAATTAGAATTGCCAGGCCACGCTCAGACGAACATCACGTCCGGGTTCGTTGTAACCACTCAGGATTCCTTCATAATTCGCAACACTTGAATGATCCAGATAATCCTTGTCTAAAACGTTACGCAGCGCCAGGCCGATTCGAACATCCTCAGTTGTTGACGGGGTCCACTGAACGTATAAATCATGTACACCAAAACCGGGTTGATCAACTTCGCCCAATGAAGATTCAACGTTGTCACGCCCTTTTACAAACCGGGCATTCCAACCAAAATTCCATTGCGGATCATACTGGTAGTCCATAGACACTATTACTGTATCGCGAACGGTATTTGCTATGCCATTGTGGTCATAGGCATTCGCCTCAACGCCATCAACTTCAGCATCATTGTAATGATAGCTAAGTCGCGCCATTACACTTTTCCATCGATGCCCTACTTCAAGAATATAGCCATCCGAATCCAGATCGCCGATATTATCGAAGAGATTTCTATTGCTCGGAGAAACCCCGATAACATCCTGAATTTCACTTCTGTAGGCCTTGGCAGAACCAAACCAGGAAATGGATTCATAAGCCACACCAAATTCAATATTTTCGGCTTTCTCTGGTTTTAAATCAGCGGCGTTGCTGGTGAACCCAACTTTAAAAGCATCTTGTGCCAGAGGCCCTTTAAAGGCTTCTGCATAAGAAGCAAAAGCACTGAAATTTTCTGTGAAGTGAAAATTCAAACCAATGTTATGACTTACATCGTCCTCCCTGTATTGAGTATTAGCAAATTCATTTTCTAACTCATAATCGTCATACCGCATACCGCCACTTAACAATAATGCGTCGGTTATGTAAATATCGTCCTGAATATAAATACCTTTGACTTTGGAATCATCCTTAGCACTTTCGCTGACGCCGTCAGCTATCGTCTTATCCTCACGATAGTCCACCCCATAAGTAACATTATGCATACCTAAAATGGACGTATTACGTAAATCAAAACCTGTACTCTCACCAGTACCGGTAAAAGGTCCAAACCGGCCATTTTGAAACATTTCTATTTCTGTATCATATAAGGTTAAAGCCAAATCCAGATAAGGGTTATTAATAGGATTTAACGTATAGTTAAGCGTAATGGTTTCACGCTCACTTTCTATTGGATAAAGAGGATTGAACCCTGCAACTCTCCATTGAGGTCGCTGAGATCTTTCACCTTCATCTTCACGTTTTTCAAAACTCAGGCGAAGGGTCTGGCTATCGGTTAAATGACCGACCACTTTAGCAAACAAATACTCCTGATCAGCCTCAGTGCCCAACATTTCATCGCCATTACCATCTTCGTAGTTATCTACATCTGCTTGAGTATAAGAAACCATCGCACTCCAATCATCGGTCAGACGGCCAAATAAGCTGGTGTTGGTTTTAAAGCTATCGGTATTGCTGGAAAACATGCCTTTTACTAGACCGCCAAACTGGTCACCTGGCTTCAACATATCTTCGGGATCTTTAGTAGTAAATTTAACTGAACCGCCCAAAGCACCTGGACCAGATAACGCATTCCCTGCTCCAGCGTTTACCTCAACACGCTTAAGTAATTCTGGTTCAATGCTGATCCGCCCAGCATGATGGAATTGACGTGTTGCCTGTTGGGCACCATCAATAGTTATGTTGAGTAATTGATCCTCTACACCACGGATATAAAGTTTTTGAGCAAAACCCGGTCCACCACCGATAGTAACTTCTGGTGATTGGCTGAATAAATCCTGCAGATCATTTGCTTGAATTTTTTCAATTTGCTCTGCAGTGACGCTATTGGTCTCTGGGGTAATAGTATTACCAGTAACTTTTACAGTATCGAGCTGGATACTTTCATTTTCTGCGGCCCAGGCAACCTGACCTGACAAAGCAGATGCTATTGCCACTGTTAAAATCGTCGGACGATTCACAATACTCCGTTTTATACTCACACCAACCTCGCGAATAATAATCATTATCAAATAGAACAGATTCGCATTCTAGTCAGTGTGAACGGAGATTAAAACCAAATTTACAATTGTTACAAATATCCGGTAGCTGGTTTTGTTAAGTTTGTTTGGTTAAGGGCAATTGCATGATCATTGTTAAACCGCCGTGCTCATTTATTTCTGCCCATAACTTTCCACCTGTAGCTTCAACTTGTCGCCGAGCCAGCGCCAAGCCCACACCAAACCCTTTATGAACGATGGAAGTGAGAGTGTTTAAACGAAAAAACGGTTTGAAAATATTCTGCAGGTGCTCTCTGGGTATACCAGGTCCTTGATCATCAATCTGCAGATCAAAACGGTCTGGATACTTTTTCAGCGATAAGCTGACAGTTCCGTGTTTTGGAGTATGCGAAAGTGCATTACGTAAGATATTTTCAATCGCATGTCCTAAGGCTCGGTCACTGCTTTGCTGCAAATAAGCTGTTTCTGGTATTTGTAGGGTAATCACCTGTCCGGGGAATTCAAATCGTGCATTCTCCACAATACTGTCAATCAAATCTGTCAGGTCCAAAGATTCATTACGTAATGCGGGACGCTCATTTTCCAACCATGCAAGTGTTAAAGCATCTTCCACCATTTCACGCATTTGCTGGCATTCATCACGGATACGCTGCAGTGATTCATCGTCTGTAGTGGATTGTTCAGCAATACTTAATGCCAGTTCAACGCGCGTTAATGGTGTTCTTAATTCATGAGATAAATCTGATGTCAGATGACGTTGCGTCTGGATTTGTGTACCAATTCTTTCTGCCATACTGTCAAAGGTACTGGCCAAGACCGCTATTTCATCATTCCGTTTGCCAAGGTCATCGCGCACTCTTACTTGATAATCACCATCACTGAATTGCTTAGTGGCGGTCTCGAGCTGCCTTAATGGGGACATGACATGCCGGTAAATCACCACACTCAAGATAGCCAGCAATAGCATTGGTAAAGCAATTTGTAATAACAGGCTGGTGTAGGTCCAATAGCCTCCGGGACGCATACGCTGCGGCAGTCTTATCAGGAAATGGGTGTGACCATCTGCAAAGGTAATATCCATAATTGGATTTTGGGCAAAATAAAGATGGATCTTCCAGCTGACATCTCTGCCCAATGCAAAATTTTCTACAAAATAGTCATCCATCTCACTACCTGCCAGTGGTGTGAGCTGTGAACGGATCAGTGCAACCCAGGTGTCTTCCTGCTGCTTTATATAGGTGATCCAATCTGCCAGTTTTTTATCTTCTCCTTGTAGATAAAGCATTTCAGCATGTCTTGCATAATCAATTAACTGCTGCTGATCCTGTTTATCAATAAAACTCATATGCTGCTCGGTTTGCAGGATCAAATGATGGATTATCCAGAATAAGGCAATTGTCCCGACAGTAATAGTCAGCGATAACTTCCATAACAGACGTCGTTTCATAACAGAATATAGCCAGCCCCATGGACTGTTTGCAGGCGATCAACCGGCATACCAACATCGATCAATTTACGCCGGACCCGACTCATATGCATATCAAGGCTTCGGTCATAACGACTGAAGTCGCGCTCCATCACCAGGCGATAGAGTTGTGGTTTACTGAGCAGATGGTTAGCGTGCTGCATTAGTGTCCACAATAATTTGAACTGGATAGGTGTCAGCTGCACCGCATGCTCATGAAAAAAAACCTGCTGTTTCTGCCGATCCAGCATCAAACCATCGTTTTGTAAAACAGACCCACTCAAATGTTGAAGTTTGGTAGGGCTTGCTCTTCTGATGATTGCCTCAATGCGGAGCACCAACTCAGTGAAATTAAATGGTTTTGCTAAATAATCATCTGCTCCATTTTTAAAACCCAGAATGCGTTCTTCTTCAGCACCGTGGGCGGTGAGAATAATGACAGGCGTCTGATGAGTTTGTCGCAATGTATTTAAGACAGAATAACCATCTCGTTCAGGAAGACTTATATCAAGCAGAATCAGGTCGTAATCATCACGGACTGCAGTAAGTAATCCCTCTTCGCCATTAAAACACTGAGTAACAATAAAACACTGTTTTTCCAGCAGCTGTTTTAGCTGATGATTCAACACCAAATCGTCTTCAATAATCAGAATACTGGTGGAGGCTTTATTTTGGTTGGACATGTAATACAAAACTTTCTATCTAGATGATAATAATTATCATTAATGATAAATCAAAAGTCACTCAATAAGAAATTTTTGTTTTTCAGTCCATCTATTGAACAAAAAAAAGCAGCTGATGGAATCCATCAGCTGCTTTTGAGGTATCTACCCAGAATTATTTTATTAAAATCTATTCTGGAATTTTTAGCGCCAGGAACTGTGATGCACCAGAACGCTGAACCAAGACCGGTATCGCTTTATTGGTAGGTAACTGTTCAGCCAGATCAATAAATTGTTTTGCATCGACAATCTTTTGATTGTTTATGCTCAGCAATATGTCTCCAGGGACAATACCAGCTTGTGCCGCTGGGCCTGATTCAATTTTCTTGACTGTCACACCGGATTGATTAGGTCCTAACTCGGCACGTTGCTCAGCTGTCAGGTCGGTGACTTCAATTGCCAGCCGACTATTGTGAAACTCACCTGTACGAGGCGTTGTACCACTGGCAACTTGATCATCTTCAGGTAATTCTTCCACGACCACCGAGAGTGTCATTTTTTTGTTATTACGCATGATTTCGGCTGTGGAATTTTTACCGATTTCGGTACGACCGACAATTGGCGGTAAATCTGAAGAACTATCTACAATGCGATCATTAAACTTGAGAATCACATCACCCGCTTCGAACCCAGCTTTCTCTGCAGGACTTCCAGCAACAACTCTGGATACTAAGGCACCACGCGGTTTGCTTAACCCAAAGGATTCTGCCAGTTCACGTGTAACATCCTGGATGACAACACCTAACCAGCCGCGACTCACATAGCCTTGCTCTTTAATCTGCTCGACCACATTCATCACAGTATCAACCGGAATAGCGAATGAAACCCCCATAAATCCACCAGTGCGGCTGTAAATTTGTGAATTTATACCAACAACCTCACCATCCAGGTTAAATAAGGGACCTCCAGAGTTACCTGGATTGATTGCCACGTCCGTTTGAATAAATGGCACATAGCTATCACTTGGCAGGCTACGACCCAATGCACTGACAATACCGGCTGTAGCCGAATAATCAAATCCAAATGGTGAACCAATTGCCAACACCCACTCGCCAACTTGTAAATCGTTGGAGTCGCCGAGTTTAACGGCTTTCAGATCCATGCCTTCGGCATCAACTTTCAACAAAGCAACATCACTGCGTTCGTCGCTTCCTAATAATTCTGCCACCAGTTCAGTACGATCGCTGAAACGGACAATTATCTCATCAGCGTCTTTAATAACGTGATGATTTGTCAGAATAAATCCATCCTCTGAAAGAACAAAACCTGACCCCAGTGAGTTTGGTTGGGGGGCACGTGGTTGTGAAGGGTCACCAAAGAAACGTTTAAAAAAATCATCAAATGGTGTTCCTTCAGGCATTTCCATGCCTGGTGGAAGTTGTTGTGATGAGGCCATTTCTTTTGGCTTGCTTGTGGTACTTATATTAACGACCGCATCGCCATTTTCAGCCACCAGTTCAGTAAACTCGGGTAAACCACCCCTTGCCTGAACAGCTGAGCTCAACATTAACCACATAAGCAATGCCATAATCATTGCGCCTGTTGTTTTGTATTGCGTCATTATTTTTCCTCTAAGATTTGAGTTTCTATGGCTATTTTCTGATTTTTGAGTCGAGTTTTGACCCAATAAAAGCCAAACATCAGACCAGCCAATCCGCCAATAATTTCCAGCAATTCATTTGCAAAAATAAACCGACTGATGACTGCGCCCATAAACATAAATAAAATAGGTAACAGATACATCATGAAAGCACCATGTAAAAGTGCTTCTTCAGGAATAGAGACATTCATTTTCTGGCCAGGTTCTACAGCTTGTCTCTTGGGTACGGCAATCGTCGAAAAACGTCGTCCTACATGTTCACTTAACAGGCCAGTACCACAGCCTTTTTTCACCTGGCATTTATCACAGGTGGATTGTCTTTCAGCCTGCAACCAGATAGTTGACTCATCTGAACGTAAAACAGTAGCTTTTTGTTCAATCATCTTGGTTCCGGACCAGCATACTCAATTGCCGCACCAATTTTTTCGACTGTCATAGCAGGTACTTCACCAACCACTGTTATAAAATGCGCGTGTATTACACTGCCAAAGGCGTTTACTGCCCCCATATGAGAGCCACCGTGAAAATGGTTATGTTGGGCACGTATTTTTTCTATAAACACTGAGACAGAGCTTAATCCGTCGCTGTAGACCCGCTGCTCAACATGGGCGCCATTGTTAGCACGCAGGCGGTTTTGATGGGCAACCAATGTAAAACCGTCTGGCAACCACTTAGCCTGCCAGTGAGAAAAAGCCACTAAATCCTGGGTAGTCATTTCACCGGGCTCGGTACGATGCCAAATCATTTCGTTGCCCGACATCTGAGGTGCCAGCTCAGCGTCTGCTATTTCAATTCCAGTTTCGATATCAGTAAATTCAAAGGTTTCCAATACCTCATTGTTTTCACCGATTAATTCTGATTTGAGTAATAAATCAGTTTCTTTATCCATCCACAGTCGATAGCCATATCGATAACTATCAACCGGCTTAATATCAAGTCGCTGCGTTAATTTACCGGCAATGCGGTCTTCTACACCCAGTTTTAATTCATAAAACGGAGTCGCGGAACGCAGTCTCCGAGGAAGATCACTGGGAAATCCCCGACCTAAAGGTCTTTGGCTAACGTTAACCTGCTTCCCGTCAGGATTGATGCAGGTAACCGTATCATTTGAACGGAGGACTTCACGAGCTGAACCATTAAGTGAAACCAGTCTTTCAGATTCATTGCCATTATCATTACGATGATAAATACGCACTGACTGAAAAGTTTTACCGCTTTGGTAGGCAAAAACGCCTTCATAGTTGAGTTGCTTTGCTGCCTGGCTCATTCGCTCGAGTAATTCTATCGAAGCGGATTCTGCCTGAACTACTGGAACAAATAACACCAGCAATGCAACGCAAAAACGAAATCGCTGGAACATTCTTATTGCTCCGTGCCATAAGAAACGACACGACCGTAAGAAAACATGCCTGATGTGCCGACATATTCATTATGATCCACCAGATAATTATTGAGCCTGTCTTCAATTTCCGGTTCAGCGACTGTCCAGCGATTTGATTGACTAACCATCGTCGCTGGTGATTCATTCGCCACTACGCTGGCTACGGGCAAATTGTCGAATCCGTTTTGTTGCTGAAAAACGCCGACCACTGCAAGTGCCCCCACGGAGGCAGCCATCGCCAGACCTGTTGCTTGTTTCCAGAAGTTTTTAGGAAAACGTAATAATTTTGCGGTGGATTTATTTTGAGAATCAATTGAATAAACCGGTTCAGCCGCCAGCGCAGCAGAAATGCGCGATGTTAGCTCTAACGGTGCTTGTGTAATGCTACGCGTATATCCATGCAGGATATCGCTTGCCTGCTGGAATCGCATAAATGCTTCGCGGGCGCCGCTATCATTGTTAATTAATTCCAACGCCTGTTCGAGTTCACTACCGGTCAGCTGGCCATCAACCAAAGCAGACACTAATTCGAGATGATTAATTGCCATTGTTATTCCTCTTCACCCATCACTGACTTAACTTGTTTATCGATAGCTTCCCTAGCCCTGAATATTCTTGAACGGACGGTACCAATCGGACAGTCCATCGCTTCCGCGATTTCTTCGTAACTCATACCTTCAAATTCTCGCAACTTGATAGCTGTAGCGGTATCTTCCGGCAAATCTTCAATTGCTTGCTGGATAGCCTCTTCCAACTCTACACACATGAGACTGTTTTCAGGGGTCTCAAATTCCTTAAGTTCGGGTGCATCGTAATAATTTGTTGCATCCATAGCATCGACATCACTCATAGGTGGTCGACGCGAACTGGCAGTAAGATGATTTTTAGAGGTATTGATAGCGATACGATAAAGCCACGTATAGAACGCACTGTCCCCGCGAAAGTTCGGCAACGCACGATAAGCTTTAATAAAAGCTTCCTGCGCTACATCCATTGCTTCAACTGGGTCATGCACAAATCCGGTTATCACATGTATGATTCGCTGTTGGTACTTCATTATCAGCAGATCAAACGCCTTTTTGTCGCCCGCCTGTACCCGCTGAACTAATTCCTGATCCACGTTCATTTATTTATCCGGCCTACTCCGACAAGCCGGAGACAATTTCTGTTTAATGCTAGATTGACCAATGTCATTTATTTTTGTTCCACAATCAGTGCACAATAATTGTTGGCATTCTACCTTTAACAGGACCCATGACGACAACTCATCATTTTGATCTGCTGATTATCGGCAGCGGAACAGCAGGTCTGACCCTGGCTTTAAAGATGGCAGACAAGGCCCGTGTTGCCGTTCTATCCAAAAGCCAGCTTGAGGAAGGTGCTTCGCTTTATGCTCAAGGCGGCATATCAGTTGTACTCGATAAAGCCGATTCTTTGCAATCCCATATTGATGATACTTTGCGCGCAGGCGGCGGATTATGCGATGAAGATGTCGTACGTTTTACCGTTGAACATGCGCGGGAAAGTGTCGAGTGGCTGATTGAACAGGGTGTTTCTTTTACCCGAGATGATATGACCACCGAGACTTATCATCTGACTCAGGAAGGTGGTCACAGTCATCGACGGGTGATTCATTCGGCTGATGCAACCGGTCGGGCGGTGGAAACAACTCTGCTGGATAAAGCCAAGGCGCATCCGAATATTTCGTTATTTCCTTATCATATCGGTATTGATCTGATTACTGCGCACAAACATCTTGCCACTGAAGAGAATAGTTGCCTGGGCTGTTATGTGCTGGATATCAAAAAAGATCAACCCAAAACCTTTTTGGCCCCTGTCACTGTGCTCGCCACGGGAGGTGCCGGAAAAGTGTATTTATATACCAGTAATCCAGACGTATCGACCGGCGATGGAATTGCCATGGGCTGGCGTGCCGGCTGTCGAATCGCCAATATGGAATTTATCCAGTTTCACCCAACCTGCTTATTTCATCCTAAAGCCAAATCTTTTCTAATTTCTGAAGCTTTGCGCGGTGAAGGTGCCACATTAAAATTAGCTGATGGCACACGGTTTATGCCGGCGTTTCACCCTCAGGCTGAACTGGCGCCAAGAGATATAGTGGCACGCGCAATAGATCATGAAATGAAACGTCTCGGTCAGGATTGTGTTTATCTCGATATCAGTCATCAGTCCAAAGAATTTATTACCACGCATTTTCCTACTATCTATAAACGCTGCCTAAAGTTCGGTGTGGATATGGCGAAAGAACCGATTCCGGTGGTACCTGCGGCACATTACACCTGTGGCGGCGTTATGACCGATATGCGAGGAAGAACAGATATTGATGGTCTGTATGCGATAGGCGAAACTGCTCATACCGGTTTGCATGGTGCCAATCGAATGGCCAGTAATTCATTACTGGAATGCCTGGTATTTGCCGATGCAGCAGCACGCGACATTTTGAATCGACCCAAAATAACAATGCCTGATGATATTCCGCATTGGGACGAAAGCCGTGTGCACCCTGCCAAGGAGGCTGTTGCGATAAGCCATAACTGGGATGAACTACGTCGTTTCATGTGGGATTACGTAGGCATTGTTCGCAGTACTCAGCGACTTAATCGCGCCCGCCAGCGTTTGTACCTGTTACAACAGGAAATTGATGAGTTTTACAGTCAGCACCATATCAGTAATGATTTGCTCGAATTACGTAATCTGGCTGATGTGGCGGAGTTGATTATTGAATCAGCACTGCAGCGCAAGGAAAGTCGTGGACTGCATTACACGCTTGATTATCCGGAAACATCGGACATAACCGCCAGTAACAGTATTATTGCTGGAAAAAAGCCAACCTGAGCCGCACGCGTAATTGTCGAAACTGTTCCTGCTCAACCGAATCTTTCAGAATAAGAATTGAAAGACGTTTTTTGTTAAATGATTTGAAATGGATAATGACGGCGAAACGGTTGACCCAGGCTGATTCGAGTAATAAATCAGACGTTTTTGAACTGTCGGCATAGCCTATCTGCCAATATTCATTCATGGCGTTTATAAGCGTAACAGGCCGTTTCTTATATTCCCGGAGATAACCCAAGCGACTGATATGAAAAAACTGATTTATAAAAATCCCTGAAATAAACAATATTTTCACAACTGAGCTGATGTTTATTAAAAATATGCTGATTACTGCCAGCATATGCGCCAACAGGCTGTAACTAAGCAAATATCGTGACCGCCCTAATGGCAGATAAAATCCTTTTTCCTGCGTCTTCATCCTTGTTCTCCCAAACTGAGGGCCTGTTACAATTACACGTTACTAATCCTATAAGCTAAAGAGTAAATTCATGACCGCTGACTATCAATCCATTTTGCAACAACAGGCATCAGCTCCATTAGCAAGCAGAAATGATGAAAACCATTACCTGATTCCGTTACCTAGTTATGGCGTAATAACGGTAACGGGTGAAGAAGCTGCCGACTTTTTGCAAAATCTACTGACCAATGATGTCAAGCAACTGGAACAACAAGCTTCGCAGATTACGGCTATGTGTAATCCCAAAGGTCGTTTGCTGGCACTTTTTCTGCTGGTTAAAACAGAGCACGGTTATCAGCTGGTATTACCTGAGAGCCAGTGTGCTTTTCTGGCACAGCGGCTGCAAATGTTCAAATTACGCAGCAAAGTTGAGATTGAAGACTGCAGCGAAACTCTACAAGTATGCGGGCTGCAGGGTAACGATCCATCGACATCAGCAATCCCTTTACCTTCACAATCCCGTGCTCTACTGATTTCCACAGCTGACCAGATAACTTCTGATTTGGAAGATCTGATGAGTAAAGGCTGGCAACTTGCTGCAGAAGCCAGCTGGTTTATCACTGAGATTGAAAGCGGAGTTCCGGTAATTTTTCCATCAAGTCGTGAGCTGTTTACCGCACAACAGCTGAACCTGGATTTAATCGGTGGTGTGAGTTTCCGTAAAGGCTGTTACCCGGGACAGGAAGTTGTCGCGCGTTTGCATTATCTTGGGGAACCCAAACGTCGTTTGTTTCAGGCTATAGCCAAAACAGATACTGTGCCTGAAATTGGTGAGACCATTGTTGATAACGAAAAAGCGGTGATTGGCCATGTTGTTAATGCGATTCACGGCGATGAAAACCAGTTATTTCTGCAGCTCAGTTTAAAGCTGGATGGAGCCAATCAGGATTTGTATTTGAATGATGGTAGCGGCATTGAATCGGTGCAGGCTTACGTTTAGGGCTTGTTTATCTCTTAGTCCAAGTCCAGCTTTTTAAGTTTGTAACGTAAAGCCCGGAATGTAATTCCAAGCCGTTTGGCAGCAGCTGTTTTATTCCAGCGGGTCTCATTGAGTGCTTTTTCAATAATGGCCCGCTCCTGCTCTTCCAGATGCGTTTCCAGATCCTGATTCAACACAGGTATCGATAGCTCTGATGTCTGTGGAACAAGTTGGTTTATCTGATTGTTCACTGGCAACATCAGGTCTTCTGCTGTTATCTGGGTTCCCTCGGCCCAGGTCAACGCACGCTCAAGCGTGTTTTCCAGTTCACGTACATTTCCCGGGAAAGGATATTGTTCTAATGAGGCAAGGGCTTCCGGTGTAAGCGCGGTAACCTCTGATTGGGTTTTGCCTGCCAGTTTCAGCAGAATATGCTCTGCTAAAATTGAAATATCGGCTTTGCGTTCCCGTAATGGCGGCACCTGCAATTCAATCACATTCAATCGGTAAAACAAATCTTGGCGGAAAGTGCCTTTATCGACGCACTCTGCCAGGTTTTTATGTGTTGCCGAGAGGATTCGTACATCCACATTTATCTCTTCATGCCCCCCTACCTGGCGAATAGCCTTTTCCTGAATAGCCCGTAACAGTTTTACCTGCATCATCAAGGGTAAATCGGCAACTTCATCCAGAAATAACGTACCACCATGAGCATGCTGAAATAATCCCTGTTTATCAGCAACTGCGCCGGTAAAGGCGCCTTTTTTATGACCGAAAAACTCACTCTCTACCAGTTCGTTAGGTATCGCCCCACAGTTTACCGGAACAAACGCTTTGTCCGATCGTGCGCCGAGATCATGAATCAATCGGGCAACCAACTCCTTGCCTGTCCCTGACTCACCACTGATATAAACCGGGGCCTGGCTGCGAGCCAGTTTAGCGACCTTGCCTCGTAATTCACGCATCAATTCGGTTTCACCCAATAAACGATCACGTGAACGCCGGTCAATTTTATGTGGCCGATTGGGTGACAACTTTAAAGCCGCATCAACAAGCTCACGTAAAACCTGTAGTTTCAATGGCTTAGAAACAAAATCAAACGCGCCGGATTTTAATGCAGTGACCGCTAAATCCATATTGCCATACGCGGTAATCACGGCAATTGGTAATTCCGGATGACTAATCTGTATTTGTTTCACCAGCTCTAAGCCATCACCATCGGGTAATCGCATATCGGTAAAACATAAATCAAACGATTGCTGTGCCAAAAGTCTTTCTGCTTCAGCGATGCTCTCTGCAGTAACACAGTCTATCGACATGCCTGACAACGTCATGGACAGTAAATCGAGAATGTCCGGCTCATCATCGACAATCAATGCTTGTGGGTTCATTGGATAAACTCTTGTCTTTGCAGTGGAAAACTAATTCTAAAACAGCTGCCAAACTCCGGCAGGTAACTTAATCTTGCGCCATTGGCCTGACATAGCTCACGGGCCAGATACAACCCCAAACCGGTGCCACCAGTGCGTTCTGAATGAAATGGTTCAAACAGATGTTCCATGGCTTGAGGACTCACACCTGCACCGTTATCAATCACATCTATATGAATATCTTCAGATTGCTGAGTAATACGGATTTCGATGGGCAGTTCCTGTTCTTTATCCGCATAGTGCCATGCATTATCAATCAAATTCCATATTACCTGATGTAATTGCTCTTCATCGGTGCAAATGCGGGCCAAAGGTGCTGATGAGGTTAGTACTATTTGCTGAGACGGGATATGTTTAATTTCACAATATTCGTCCACCAGCTTTTCCAGCCAGGGGCTTAAGACCACCACTGTTGGCTCGACATTTTTGCGTCGGCTCATTTCCAGAATGGTTTCGATGATGTTGTTCATCCGAACACTATGCCGTTGGATAATTCCGGTCAGTTTGCTGACAGAATCATCATCGCGCAGGGATTCAGCCAGCAACTCACTGGCATGACTGATAGCGCTTAATGGATTGCGGATCTCATGAGCAATACTGGCTGTTAAGCGTCCTAACGAGGCTAATTTTAATTGCTGTGCCTGTTGTGCCATTGCTGTGGTATTTTCAATAAATACCAGAACTTCACCTGAATCCAACTGGGTTGCACGAGCCAGTAGTTCAGGTAAATCAGCCCGGGCATGAAAAGGTTCAAACGGATCGGGTAGATGCTGCTTCCAGCGCCAGATTTGTTCTGCCAACTCAGGAATATACTGTTTCAATAAAAATTGTGAAGGGACGTTTTCGATTCCCATAAATTGGGAGGCTGACTGATTACAAAGAGACACCCTGCCCTGCTCATCCAACACTAATACAGCGACCTGCATGCGACTGATAATGTGTTGATTCAAGCTCGCCAGCTTATTCAGATCCAGAGCCTGCTGCTCCGCCAGTAACTGCGATCGCTGCATGGTTCGGGAAAGTAACTGCGCTAAAACGGCGGTAATAAAAAATATCGCCCCCAACATTCCGGCTTGGGCAAAATGGCTTTGACCAAGTCCAATCAATTCCGCATAAACGGCTTCAAGCAAAACCGATAATGTGGCTATAGCCGCAATAAATACCGCCAAACGGCCTGGTATTAAAGCACCACCGGCAACCACGACCACAACCAGTAATGCACCCAATCCACTTTGTAAGCCGCCCGCAGCATGAATAATTAATGCCAGCGCAATGATATCGATAATCAGCTGAATGCTGCATTGCGTGACAAATATCCCCCAGTGTCGACTGGCAAATATCATCAGCAATACAGCGACCATCAGATAACTCAGGCTGACAAAGTGATGTAATAAGGGGTATTTATTACCAATGAAATCTGGGGCTAACTCCAGATAAAAAACAACAAACAGAATCGCTGCGAGAAATAAGCGGTAGCCGGAAAATAAAGTCAGAGCACGCCAGGAAGCCTGATCCTGCTCTGATTTACTGGTGGTAAAGTATTCGCCAGCCATTATTTTTGTTGCTGATAAGCCTCAAGATGCTCTGTAGTACAAAAATAATGCTGATTTTTCTGAATGGCTTCCTGTTCCAGCAAATGCAAACCACATTGTTCACAGCGCACCATTTTTTCGGCTTGCTCTATTTGTCTTTCACTTTTTATCCGCCGGTATAAATTCCGAAAGATTAGATATAACAACAGGCCTATCGCCAGCAGGATTAAAATTCGCATGTTTTACCTCAAAAAAAAGGGCATCCGATATAGGATACCCTTTCTTGTTCAGTTGGCGATACAACTAGCCACGTGAAGCACGCTTGCGCTCATGTTCCAGCAGAAGTTTTTTCCGTACTCTGATGGATTTAGGCGTAACTTCCAGCAATTCATCTTCACCGATAAATTCCAGCGCCTGTTCCAAACTCATACGAATTGGCGGTACCAGAGCAATTGCTTCATCCGTACCAGAAGCACGAACGTTGGTTAGCTGTTTACCTTTCAGGGCATTAACCACCAAATCGTTATCGCGTGAATGAATACCGATAACCATACCTTCATAAACTTCATCACCATGGCCAACAAACATACGGCCACGCTCCTGCAAATTAAAGATAGCAAAGGCAACTGCTTTACCAACGCCATTGGCAATTAACACGCCATTTTGACGTTTACCAAAGGTGCCCGGTTTCACTGGGGCATAATGATCAAATACGCTGTAAATTAATCCTGTACCCTGTGTAGCGGTCAAAAATTCGGTACGAAAGCCAATCAAACCACGTGACGGAATAATAAAGTCGAGACGAACACGACCTTTGCCATCAGGTGCCATATCTTTCAATTCACCGCCGCGGGTACCCATTTTTTCCATCACGGTACCTTGATGTGTATCTTCAACATCAATGGTAACCGCTTCGTATGGCTCTTCTTTGTTGCCATTGACTTCACGAATAATCACTTCTGGACGTGAAACACCCATTTCGAAACCTTCGCGACGCATATTTTCAATCAAGACTGAAAGGTGTAATTCGCCACGACCTGAAACACGGAATTTATCCGGATCTTCTACCAACTGTTCGACTTTTAATGCCACATTATGGATTAACTCACGATCCAGACGTTCACGAATTTGTCGGGTAGTAACAAACTTACCTTCTTTACCGGCAAACGGGGAGTTGTTGACCTGAAAGGTCATGGTGACGGTAGGTTCGTCCACACTTAGCGGTGGTAATGCTTCAACAGCACTTGGGTCACATAACGTATCAGAAATATTCAGTGGGTCCAGACCGGTAAATGCAATAATGTCGCCGGCATGCGCTTCTTCTACTTCCTCACGGCGGAGCCCCATAAATCCCATAACCTGCATAACGCGACCATTGCGTTTTTTGCCTTCAGGATCAATTACGGTAACCGGCATATTAGTTTTCACTTTACCGCGCTCGATACGGCCGATACCGATAACACCCACATAGCTATTGTAATCAAGTGAGGTAACCTGCATACGGAAAGGACCTTCAGGGTCAACCGCAGGAGGACTCACTCTATCCACAACCAGTTGGAATAAAGGCGTCATATCACCTTCACGAACCGTATCTTCCATACCGGCAAAACCGTTCAATCCAGAGGCGTAAATTACATCAAAATCCAATTGTTCATCGGTCGCATCCAGATTGGCGAACAGATCAAATGTTTGATCCAAAACCCAACCTGGACGAGCACTTGGTTTATCAATCTTATTGATGACGACGATCGGTTTAAGACCTAACGCCAACGCTTTTTGAGTCACGAAACGCGTTTGCGGCATCGGACCCTCTGAAGAGTCGACCAGCAACAACACTGAATCCACCATCGACAGAACACGTTCAACTTCGCCACCGAAATCGGCATGGCCTGGTGTATCCACAATATTGATACGGTAGTCATTCCAGCGGATGGCTGTATTTTTGGAAAGGATGGTAATACCACGCTCACGTTCCAAATCATTAGAGTCCATTACCCTTTCCTGCAACTCTTCATGTTCACTGAAGGTACCGGACTGACGCAGCAACTGATCGACCAGGGTTGTTTTACCATGGTCAACATGCGCGATGATGGCTATGTTACGTAGTTTGTTTATATCTCTAGAATTATTACTCATAAAATCAGTTCATTAAGGCATGGCTGGCATGCGCTGTTAAAAAATGTCCCGTTGGGGACCACAATCACTTCAGATTATCCACCACAAACGGGGCAATACTTTTTTGCAGATGAGCATGGAGTGATAAATTGCCCGCAACAACGTGCCCTTTATCTAAAACCGTGTCACCACCGGTAAAGTTCGTTACCGAACCACCCGCTTCTTCAACCAACAATTTACCGGCAGCCAAATCCCAGTTTTCCAGGCCTATTTCCCAATAACCATCGACACGTCCGGCTGCAACATATGCCAGATCGAGAGCTGCGGAACCGGCACGGCGAATATCCGCCACCTTAGGGAAAACCGCGGCAAACATTTGCATATAAGCATCAATATGTTGCGGATATTTGAAAGGGAAGCCGGTAGCAATCAATGCCCCATTGAGATCTTTACGTTTTGTGACGCGCAGACGACGGTCATTCAATTTGGCACCTTCGCCACGGCTGGCAGTAAAAAGTTCATCGCGCATCGGATCGAATACCACAGCATGATCAATTCTGCCTTTGACCATGACACCTATTGATACGCAGTAATGCGGAAAACCATGCAGATAATTGGTTGTGCCATCCAGCGGATCGATGATCCAGACAACATCATTTTGTCCTGTTTCTCCCGACTCTTCAGCCATGATTGCGTGTTCAGGATAGGACTTTTTAATCGTATTAATGATTTCCTGTTCCGCAAGGCGGTCAACATCGGTGACAAAATCATTCAAACCTTTAGCGGTAATTTCCAAATGATCGACGTGTTGTAAAGAGCGCATAATCAGGCTACCTGCCTGACGAGCCGCACGTACGGCTATATTAAGCATCGGATGCATAGAACAAATTTTTCCAGAGCAAAAAAAAGAATGCGACAGAAATAGTAAATACTATTCCCGTCTAAAAAAAGAGAGCATAATTATACCAACTATCGCCACCGGTTCGCAGTTTAAATTTGTGGCAATAGACAGCATAAATATTTCCTGCTAGCCTTTTATCAGGCTTGCATTTACAAACGAAATGGAAATGCTACCAACCCTAGTACACTTTAAGGAGATACAAATGAAATCATTAGCTAAACTGGGCGCCGTTATCTTGCCTTTGGCATTACTGACTGCATGTGCAAACACTGCTGAAATGGAAGCATTAAAAGGTTCAGTTGAATCTGCACAATCTACAGCTGATTCTGCTTTAGTTGCAGCTCGCAACGCGCAAAGTACTGCTGATACTGCACAACGTACTGCTTCTGACGCTGAATTGGCTGCAATGAATGCACAAAAAGCGGCTGAAGATGCACAAGCACAAGTTGATGCTTGCTGTGCAAAAATTGATCGTATGTTCGAAAAAGCAATGAGCAAATAATTTAAACAATTATTTTTTCTAAGCTTAAAAACAGAAAAGCCGGGATTTATCCCGGCTTTTTTGGTTGTGCAGTTTGTAACTTTCTTTAAAACATTTCTTCCGATAAATGCGCAGGCCAAACAGGAATACCTGCAGCAGCCGAAATTTTATCTGCCGCTTCACGCGCAGCTTCTAACGTATCAAATGGACCAACCACCACTTCATCTACAGCCTTATTTTGCAATGGCCAGAATTTGTCCTGCATATTTAAATCTTCTAATGCCTTACGCATTTTTGCTCCGGTTTCCAGCTTTAAGCCGCCGTGAACAAACCAGACATTATCAACAATCTTTTCTTCCTGCTGATTAAGTTGTTTGACCACTCCGTTCGAGGTCATTACCACCTCTTCAGCGAACGGCCAGTCCTGCTCTGATAAGACGGTATCCTGTGCATTCAGCACGGCCATCACCATCGGTGTCATATTGCCGCTTACCCCATCATACATTTCAGGTATAGGCTTTTGTGCTTCAAGGAATAGCTTTCCATTTGCTACTGCAGCTTTATATTGTTGATGAATTATATTCACCTGAGTGTTTAAGGATACTAAGCTGTATAAATGCTCGACGTCTTCCGGGTACAAACGGATGCAGCCGCTACTCACCCGTAACCCGACACCATAGGGTTTAGCCGTTCCATGAATCAGATAGCTTGGGTTAGACAAACGCATTGCCCGTGTACCCAGCGGATTATCAGGACCAGGCGGCACTACCGCCGGCAGAATATCACCAGCTGCAGCATGCTCTTTACGCACTGATTCTGGCGGTGTCCATGAAGGATTTTCACGTTTCTGAATTATCGATAATTTACCTAAGGGAGTATCACGACCTTCGCGACCAATGCCGATGGGGTGCGTCACTACTCTTTGTAATTGATCACCTTTTTTGGGTAGAAAATAATATAAGCGCATTTCCGGAATATTAATGACCACACCTTTTCTCGGCGCGTCTGGAATAATAAAACGGTTGGGAATTAATACCGGTTGATTTTCACCGGGTAACCACGGATCCAGATTTGGATTAGCCTCCACCATGTCGGTATAACCCATATCAAATTTACGACCAATATCCAGTAACGTATCTTCATGTCGACTGTAGACAATAAGGTTGTGCCCAATGACACGCGCTTGTTCATCAGCCAATTCAAACGTTGTAGCGCCGACTGGCAGCATCAACAAACCGCTCGCCAAACCGATAAATAAACGACTAATCATTAAAAACCTATAGAGTTAAGAGTGAATAAACAGCGGCTATTGTACAATGTTCCGCGAAAACTGTTACTACTGGTCTTGCTGGACGAATAAAAAGCCTCAACCCGAAGGGCTGGTGCTATTTTTCCACTCTACTGTGTTGGAAATGATTTATGTAGAATGACTACATCGCATCATTACCGCCTTGTTGGACAAAAAAAATAGCCTCCAGCAGTGGTGGTTATGAAAGATTAACAGACCCTAGTGATGCTTTGCCCGCCTAAACAGTCTACAATCTCAGGCTGTGATTTTTTTGTTTTGATACAGATAGAAGCCAATGATGAAATACATTCTGCCGTTGTTCCTGTTGCTCACACTCACCGCGTGTTCCTTCTTTTCAGGTAGAGACCCGGTAGTTGCTGAAGAAAGCTGGACAGTAGAGCGCGTTTATGCCGAAGCTAAAGCCGCTCTGAATATTAATGATTACCGAACAGCAATCGAATATTACGAACAACTTGAAGCACGCTTTCCGTTTGGTGAGTATGCGCAGCAAGCTTTACTGGATTCAGCTTATGCGTATTACAAAACAGACGAGCCTGAAACGGCTATCGCCACCCTAGACCGCTTTATGCGAGTGTATCCACTTAACGAAAACATTGATTATGCAATGTATCTGCGTGGTCTGATTAACTTTAACCGTGATATGGGCATTCTGGAAAAATACATTCCCCGCGATGAGACTCAACGGGATCCTGGGTCAGCATTACAGGCACTGCGTGACTTTACTACGCTGGTCAACCGCTTTCCCACCAGCCGCTACAGTGATGATGCAGCTCAACGTGTAGTGTATCTGCGAAATCGTCTGGCACAACATGAATTGCACGTTGCAAGTTATTACATGCGCCGAGCTTCCTACCTGGCAGCGGCCAATCGCGCTAAATATGTTATTGAGAATTATCCACGAACTCCGGCCATGCCCGATGCTCTGGTGGTAATGGCAAAAGCCTATAAGATCCTGGAACTAAATTATTTATCAGAAGATGCTTTACGCGTTCTCGAGGCAAACTACCCGGGACATCCAGGGGTAGCAGAGGTACGTAAGACGACGCTGGTAGATTAACAGCGTCATCTTTGAAATTGATTGTTTAGATAGCGGCTTCGCCATCTTCACCAGTACGGATGCGAATGGCTCGCTCCAACGGTGAAACGAAAATCTTGCCATCGCCGATGCGGCCGGTATGCGCGGCTTTAGTAATTGCTTCAATACAGGCATCCACCTGATCATCTGCCAATACAATTTCCATTTTTACTTTCGGTAAAAAATCCACAACATACTCAGCACCACGATAAAGTTCGGTATGGCCCTTTTGTCTGCCAAAGCCTTTAACTTCGGAAACTGTCATGCCAGTGACTCCGATATCGGACAATGCTTCACGTACATCATCCAGTTTGAACGGTTTGATTATGGCTTCAATTTTTTTCATGTGATTGCCTACTCTATTGTTGATGTTACGGTATACCCTGATGTTATCGGATAGCGACGATCTCTGCCAAATGCTCTTCCAGTAATACGAATTCCCGGAGGAGCTTGCCGCCGTTTATATTCACTACGATCTACCATTTTGATGACCTGTGCAACCGTTTCTGCATCAAATCCCGAAGCCACTAAATCTTCAAAACAGCCATCTTTGGCAATATAGGCTTCCAGGATTTCATCAAGTATTTCATAGGCGGGTAATGAATCCTGATCCAGCTGGTCTGCTGAAAGCTCAGCGGAAGGTGGTCGACTTATGATGCGTTCAGGAATGATCGCCGACAAACTGTTGCGATAGCGTGCAAGCTTATAAACCAGCGTTTTATACACATCCTTTAATGGCGAAAAACCACCCGCCATATCTCCATATAATGTGGAATAACCAACGGCCATTTCACTTTTGTTACCAGTAGAAAGTACCATTGCGCCAGTTTTGTTGGATATTGCCATCAGCAATACACCGCGACAACGCGCCTGAATATTCTCTTCTGTGGCATCAGGCTGGGTACCAGCAAAAACATCTTCCAACTCACGCAGAAAGGTCTGAAACAGATTTTCAATATTAATATTTCGATATTGAACACCCAAGATCGCAGCCATTTCTGCTGCATCATCCAGGCTGATTTGTGAGGTATAACGCGATGGCATCATCACTGCCTGTACTCGTTCAGCTCCCAACGCATCGACAGCCAGAGCCATGGTCAGTGCAGAGTCAATACCACCCGATAAACCAATTACGACACCAGGGAAACGGTTTTTTTCAACATAATCACGTAAGCCACAGACTAATGCCTGGTAGACCGTTTCCAGCTCTTCCATCAACGGTTGTTGTGGCCCGCTGAGTTCAATGCCGTGTTCGGTTTTATGAAGTGTTATCGGTACCAAAGCAGTAGCAAACTGAATAGCCTGTATGCATTTTTCGCCCGCGGCATTAACTGCAAATGAGGCACCATCAAATACCAGTTCATCCTGTCCGCCAATCTGGTTCACATATAGAACAGGCACATTATTTTCGCGTGCCCGCTGGCTTACTTCCGCTTCGCGTAACTGGGTTTTATCCTGTTTAAATGGCGAGGCATTGAGATTCATAATGATTTCAGCCCCCGAATCCACCGCTTGTGACGAAGGTTCAATAAACCAGATATCTTCGCAAATGGTCAGGCCAATTTTGAACTGGTTAATATTAATGATGGTTGCCTCACGTCCTTCAATGAAATAGCGTTTTTCATCAAACACACCATAATTTGGCAATTTTTGTTTGAGGTATTGGGCGGTGATTTGTTTTTTGTTGATCACTGAAGCAGCATTAAACAATTCTTTGCCAACTTCACCGAGGGGGTGACCGACAATAATCGTAATATCATCAATTTGCTGACAAAGTGTCTGCAATGCTTTATCGACCCGCTTTAACAATCCGGGTCGCAGTAACAAATCTTCCGGTGGATAACCGGTCAGGCAGAGTTCGGGAAACACAACCAGTTCAGCATCATGCTCTTGCCTTGCTTGCTGGGTGGCCGCAATCACCTTTCTGGTGTTGCCAGCGACATCTCCCACAACCGGATCGATCTGTGCCAGCACTACCCGAAGTTGATTATTGACCATTACTTTTCCATTAGTCGCAGCATGGTTGAACCAATTTCTGCCGGTGAACCTGCAATCGCCACACCGGCTGCTTCCAGCGCTGCGAGTTTGGCTTTGGCTGTACCCTGTCCACCGCTGATAATAGCCCCGGCATGCCCCATACGTTTTCCTGCTGGAGCGGTTAAACCGGCAATATAGGCCGCAACCGGTTTGGTCACATATTGCTTAATGTATTCTGCAGCTTCCTCTTCAGCCTGACCGCCGATTTCTCCGACCATAACAATGCCTTCGGTCAGGGGGTCAGCTTCAAATAACGCCAGACAATCAATAAAGTTCATACCATGTATCGGATCACCACCAATCCCGACACAGGTACTTTGCCCCAGCCCATTCTGGGTAGTCTGATAAACCGCCTCATAGGTCAACGTACCGGAGCGCGAGACAATACCGATTTTGCCTGGCAAATGAATACTGCCAGGCATAATGCCAATTTTACATTCGCCAGGCGTGATCAGACCTGGACAGTTTGGCCCGATTAATCTGGCATCATAGGATTTAAGCGTGTGCTTTACCCGCAACATGTCCAGTACCGGAATACCTTCTGTGATACAGGCAATCACTTTTATGCCGGCGTCTGCTGCTTCGAGTATGGCATCAGCAGCGAATGCCGCCGGCACATAGATCATGCTGGCATCGGCGCCGGTTTCATTAACTGCTTCATGCACGGTATTAAATACCGGCATATTAAGATGAGTTTGCCCACCTTTACCGGGGGTAACCCCTCCAACGAACTGCGTCCCATAGGCAATAGCCTGTTCAGAATGGAAAGTGCCCTGTTTGCCGGTAAACCCCTGACAGATAACTTTGGTGTCTTTATTAACCAAGATACTCACGTGTTTATTACTCCCCTGCCGCAGTGACAGCCATGGCTGCTGCTTCAGTTAAATCCTGTGCTACGCGTAAATTCATTCCACTGTTTTCCAGTAATGTACGGCCCAAATCGGCATTGGTACCTTCCAGTCGAACGATTACCGGTAACGATAAACCAACCTCCTTGGCCGCCTGCATAATGCCTTGGGCAATTAGGTCACAGCGCACGATTCCACCAAAGATATTCACCAGAATGGATTTCACTTTTTTATCAGATAAAATCAACTTGAACGCTTCGGCAACGCGGTCTGAAGTGGTACCGCCCCCCACATCAAGGAAGTTGGCCGGTTCACCACCCTGTTTCTGTATCAAATCCATAGTGGCCATTGCTAATCCGGCACCATTGACCATACAGGCTACATTGCCATCCAGCGCAATATAATTCAGCCCGAAATCACGCGCGATTACCTCAGCCGGATTTTCCTGGGTTGGATCAAATAATTCGGCCAAATCCGAGTGACGATATAAGGCGTTATCATCGACATTGATTTTGGCATCCAATGCAAGTAAATCTCCGGAATCGGTCACCACTAGCGGGTTAATCTCCAACAGGCTGATGTCTTTTTCACAAAACAGCTGATACAGATTTTGCATCAGTTGCTGTAATTGTTTGAAGGCTGTACCGGTTAACTGTAAAAAGAAACCCGCCTGACGACATTGATAAGATTGCAGGCCGGCTACAGGATCGACGTAAAGATTTAAAATAGCTTCAGGAGTTTTTTCAGCGACTTCTTCAATATCCATTCCGCCTTCGGCAGAAATCATAAACACAACACGTTGCGTAACGCGGTCGACCAGTAAGGCGAGATATAATTCACGGGCAATTGATGATGGGGTTTCAATCCAGATTTTATTTACCGGTAAGCCCTCTGCCGTCGTCTGATGTGTCACCAGCTGACTTCCCAGCATCGCATTTACCGCATGCTTCACCGCATCCAGGTTATCTTCAACACGCACACCACCGGCCTTACCACGTCCGCCGCTATGCACCTGGGCTTTCACTACCCAACGTTCACCGCCAATTGCTGTAATGGCAGATTCCACGTCATCAGCAGTAGTTATCATCTGTCCTTGGGGTGTTGCGATGCCATATTGGTTAAACAATTGTTTTGCCTGATACTCATGCAGGTTCATGTTGAGTTCGCCTTGTATGTCTTTATTATTGCTGAACAGCAGTGCCAACAGTTAAACGTCATATTTTCGCCCATCAAGGTAATAATTACCATCATCTGACATGATATAGTTGCGTGCTGAAAACCAATACGGAACAGCATATGCGTACTCTATACCCTGATATCGAGCCTTTTCACAGCCAGCTATTATCCTGTGAAGAAATGCCGGATGGTCGACGTCATGAGGTTTATTTCGAGCAGTGCGGCAATCCACAGGGAATCCCGGT
>Ga0207876_1000017_pt1 | contig 144726 bp, 123 predicted proteins | sample MalvirmetaMSP146_FD_184237 | JGI IMG/M metagenome (GOLD analysis project Ga0207876, IMG submission 184237) | Marine viral communities from the Deep Pacific Ocean - MSP-146 (SPAdes) | ecosystem: Environmental > Aquatic > Marine > Oceanic | place: Pacific Ocean | collected 2011-07-10
GAGCACATATTGCTGCCATGTTGTCGGTGAATCCGCTTTATTTGCAGCAGGTTGATATGCAGCCACAGCAGTTGCAGGGAATGATTGGTTTAGCTGGACCCTATGATTTCCTGCCACTGAAAAGTGAGACCTTAAAACAAATTTTTGGCAATGAAAGCAGTCAATGGCAAAGTCAGCCAGTGAATTTTGTCACCAACGATCATCCCCCGATGTTATTGCTGGTAGGCACTGATGATCGTACTGTACTCCCACGTAACAGTTATCGACTGGCAGATAAACTCAAGCAGCATGGTAATTCAGTAGAATTGGTGGAATTTGATGGGTACGGCCATGTGGCTATGGTTGCCAAGCTGGCAAAACCTCTGCGTGGAGAAGGTGCTTTACTTGCTCCAATCACAACATTTATTGAAAAATATCGAGATTAGCTTAACTCCAGAATGAGTTGCTGTGCCAATGTATCGGCACTACTGAAAGCCGACTCAACTCGACCCTGAATGCACCAGTCACCGCAAGCCGCCAGTTTTAGTGTGTTATCCAGATAAGCCTGTTGACCAGTTTGAGCAGGAATATTGGCGTAGACCCAGCGTTTTAAATCAATATGACTGACTTTATCAATATCCAGTCCACTGACACGATGCACTTCATCAAGCATCTGTTGTTTGATTCGCTCATCATCGACTGCCAGGTTTTCTTCTGCCCAGACATTATTGGCTTGTATCACCATTGAAAACCCACCGGAGCGAGAAGGTTTAGAGCTGTTAACCGACATCCAGCTTATTTTTGCATTGCGAACTAACGCTGCTTGCCAGTCGGGTGTGGGGGCATCATTAAAGCCCAGCATTAACGCGTAACAGGCCAGCATTTTTGTGTGCTCAATAGAGTGGTGGCTGGCAAACTCCTTTGGTAAAAGATCGGCGGTTTGTCTCGCTGGCAGACAGCTGATCACCCAATCAAAATCATTCGCAATTTGCGTCTCCTGATGCAATAAGCACCATTTCCCATTCTGTTGCTTAAGATGGGTGATTTGCTGATTAAACTGAATATTCAAGGGCGCAGCGAGTGCCTGAGCAAACGCCTGCATATCAGGACTGCCAACATAATGTGGATAGTCTGCATTCCACTGGCGTTCTACTACTTTTTCAGTTCCGGCGAATTCTGCGAAATATGCATCCCAGCGTTGTATCACCTGCTTTTTGATTAATGGCTGAATAAATTCGGCAAACCGTGGCGTTTTAACTGTAAAAAATTGGGCACCGTGATCAAACTGAAATGGGCCCGCGGTGCGTGATGCCAATCTGCCGCCAGCACGGCGAGCTTTTTCGAACAAATGAATGTCCGCATAGGGCTGAAGCTGATGAGCCAGTGTGAGTCCTGCCAGTCCGCTGCCAATAATTGCAATTTTGCTCATGTGGATCCGAGGAGGTAATGAATTCGGCAATCAGACCAAAGTGGTTATGAAGAGGTTTCTGACAGGCGAAAAAAAACCCCAGTCCGAAGACTGAGGTTTTTTATTTTTTTATAACTGCGTATTAACGGTTGCAGATATACATTGTTACTTCGAAACCGAAACGCATGTCTGAATATTCTGGTTTAGTCCACATAATCATTCTCCTAAAATTTGATATCAGCTTTTGCTGACTTAGGTATAGATTAGCGTGTTCAAACAACTTAAACCTCAGTGATACACCCGAAAAGACTCAGGATTTTCCTGATCAATCACTTATAGGAGTGCGCATGGTGACAAATTCTTCCGCAGCCGTTGGGTGAATGCCAATCGTCGCATCAAAATCCGTTTTGGTGGCACCGCATTTAATCGCGATGGCTATGCCCTGCATAATTTCCCCTGCCGAGTCTCCCACCATGTGTGCCCCTAAAACTTTATCAGTATCACCGTCGACCAGCAATTTCATTAAAGTACGTTCCTGCGAGCCACCCAGGGTATGTTTCATCGCACGAAAGTTTGAGCGAAATTTCAATACATTTGAATATTCCTTACGTGCCTGTTCTTCCGTCATACCGACAGTACCGATATTGGGCTGACAAAACACTGTGGTGGCAATATTGCTGTAATCCACTTTACAAGGTTGCTTATCAAACAGATAGCCAGCCAGTGCCATCCCCTCGGCTAACGCCACAGGTGTCAGTTCAATACCACCTGTTACATCGCCCAAGGCGTAAATACTGGGCTCGGACGTCTGAAAGGTTGTATTCACATCGATATGTCCGCTTTTACCAAGCTTAATATCAACATTTTCGAGTCCTAACCCATCCAGGTGTGGTTTTCTGCCGGTGGCAAATAACACAGCATCAACCGTTAAATGATGACCATCCGACATGGTTAAATATAAACTGTCATCTTTTTGTTTCTTAATTGATTTCACTTCGGTATTAAAGTGAATATGCACACCATTTTGTTGAATCTGCTCTGCAGCAAATTCAGCCGTCTCTTTATCAAAACCGTTCAGTAATCCGCCACCACGGACAATTTGTGTGACTTGGGACCCTAAGCCATGAAAGATACCTGCAAACTCCACGGCAATATACCCCCCGCCCACAACCGCCAGACGTTTAGGGAATTCTGCCAAATCAAATATTCCATTGGAATCTACAGCATGGGTTTTACCGGGAATATCCGGGATAAATGGCCAGCCGCCGGTGGCAATCAAAATTCGTTCTGTGGTGAATTGTTTACCATTTACTTCCACCGTATGAGCATCGATGATTTTGCCTCTGCCATCGATAATCTCGACGCCGGCACGATCCAGAATGCCTTCATAGACACCATTTAAACGACTGATTTCATCCGTTTTGTTATCACGCAATGTTGCCCAGTCAAAAGCCGGTTTACTGACTTTCCAACCAAAGCCTTTGGCATCGTTAAAATGGGCAGAATATTCAGAAGCATAAACATAGAGTTTTTTAGGTACACACCCAACGTTTACGCAGGTGCCGCCCAGATAACGATCTTCGCATACTGCGACTTTTGCACCATATGATGCCGCCATACGGCTGGCTCGAACGCCACCTGAACCGGCACCAATAACAAATAAATCGTAATCGTATTGCATCTAAAAAACTCCTGTGCGCCACTGAACTTTACAAAAAAATACCGGACCTGAATGGCCACAGGTCCGGTGTATTATGGCTAATGCAGCATTATTATTTGTTCAAATAATCCAGCATGGTATCGACGCCGCTTACTTCAAATGGATCATCAGGGCAGTTGTCCATCTGACCTGGCTCAGCAAAAAGTTTTTTCACTTCACCATCAACCACATGCATTGAATAACGCCATGAACGCTCACCAAAACCCAGATTTTCTTTTTTCACCAGCATGTTCATGCCACGCGTAAATTCACCATTACCATCTGGCAGCAATTTAACTTTATTCACTTCCTGACGCTTGCCCCATTGGAACATAGTGAAAGCATCATTAACGGACAGGCAATAAACTTCATCAATGCCTTTTGCCTTAAGCTCATCATAGTGTTCTTCGTAACCTGGCAAGTGAGTACTTGAACAGGTCGGGGTAAACGCACCAGGCAGAGCAAAGACGATGACGCTTTTACCTTTGAAAATTTCATCAGTCGTGACATCCTGCCAACGGAAAGGGTTGTCGCCCCCGATGCTTTCATCTCTTACACGGGTTTTAAAAACGACATTAGGTACTCGTTGAGTCATGTTGTTAATCTCCTTTTTTGGGGGTGTTGTATCCTGAACATTTATTCAGTTGCGAGCAGTGTAGCGGAACACTTACGATTAATAAAACAAGTTATTCCGGTTTTTTTAATCGGGAAAAACGATTAATCCTGCGACTGACTATTGATATCAATCGCCATATTCAGTTGTTGTCCACTACGCTTGTTTCTATACATTGCTTCGTCAGCCAGCGTGTAAAGTTGTTGTAAATCGTAATCGCTTAATGCTTTCGTGGTCGTGATACCAAAGCTGTAATGTAAGCGAATATCACTATGGATGGACTGGTTGTAGGAGTCTACCGTGTTGGAAAGCCGCTGCAGAATGGCGGTTTGATCAGTATCGTTCTGATTGACCATCAACACGACAAATTCATCTCCCCCAATACGACCGATTAAATCTGAATCACGAAAGGTATTGTTTAGTAACGTTGAAAATTGCAGTAAGGCATTATTGCCAGCTTGATGACTATGACTATCATTGATTTGTTTGAAGTTATCCAGATCAAAATAGATCAGCGACGCTTCACAGCCCTGGTTTCGGCACATTTGTAGAATATGATTGGCCCGAAATTCAAAACCTCTTCTATTGAGCAAACCCGTTAAATGATCTTCACAAAGCAGCTGATTGGTGGCGATTTCTTCTTCTACCATCAACGCGAGTTCACCTAATAATCGTGAATCCCGTTCACTGATATATCGTGGTTTATGATCAATCAGACATAACGCCCCCAATCTTTCGCCACCGGGTGCCCGGATCGGAAAACCGGCATAAAACCTTATAAAAGGAGCATTCAATACCAAAGGATTATCATTAAAACGAACATCAATGGTTGCATCATTCACAATAAAGCTTTTTTCCTGCTCGATCGTATAGTTGCAAAAAGCCTGTTCTCGAGGAGTTTCAGAGGCATCTAAACCAAATTTTGATTTAAACCACTGTCTTTCTTCATCCAGTAAGGTAATCAGCGCGATCGGTACATCGAACATGCGTTTTGCTAAACGGGTAATTCGATCAAATCGCTGTTCAGCAGGGGTGTCCATAATTTTCAATGATTCAAGCGCTTTTAGCCGCTGGTGTTCCAGTGCCAGTTTGCGCTGTTGCAGCCACTGGTTAACCTGATCGGCGGGGACCGGTCTGCCAATAAAAAATCCCTGGGCTTTATCACAACCTTGCTGTTGCAGGAACTGTAACGTGGCATAGTCTTCAATGCCTTCAGCGATTACTTTCATATCCAGACTGTGGGCCAGTTCGATAATCGCCTGAATGACAAGTCTTGATTCTCGTGACTGTTGTGCCGTCATCACAAACGATTTATCGACTTTTACTTCAGAGAACGGCATTCGTACCAGTTGCAACATCGACGAAAAACCCGTTCCAAAGTCATCAATGGAAAGTTGAAATCCTTTCATTCTTAAACGGGTCAGAATATCCAGAGAGGCAACGGGATCATCCATTGCACCGGTCTCTGTGAGCTCAAGCATAATGGTGTGCAGTTTTACTTCATGAGCGTCACATAATGCTTCAATCTGATTAAACAGCGTCAGGTTACGAAGTGATAATGCAGAAATATTCATCGAGCAAAGAAGTTTATGAGACTGAGGTGTCACCGGGTTTACTCGTTGTTGCTGGCAAAACTGCCTAAACCAGGGTAATGCCTGTTCGAAAACCAGTATGGTTAAATCATCAATCAGATTGTTCTGCTCGGCAATGGCTATAAACACATCCGGAGCAATAAATCCATATTCCGCATGATTCCAGCGAGCCAGCGCCTCAAAACCCATTAAGTCACCACTGGTGCAGTCCACTTTGGGTTGATACGCCAAGGTAATTTCCCGGTTGGTAATTGCTTGAGCCACATCTGCGGCTGTAATCGCGGGGACACTGGCAGATGATTGCAGATGATGGCCATCAAGCAAATCGGTAGGATTAAGTGATGGCAAATCAATCATTTCACGGAAAGCTTTTGGATTAAAGGGTTTTGGTAAAATCCCGACAATGTTTAATCCATGAGCCGCCGCTGACCGGGCGGCGGCCTGTAACACCTGATGGCCAACCCCGCTGGTAATAATGATTTTTGCAGTAACCAGTTGCTCTCCCAGAGCCCCCAGAACTTCTACCCCATCCATATCGGGCATGATCAGGTCTAGCGCAATATGGGTAGGCTGCCACTCATTGAGTAAACTGAAAAAACTTATTGCATTAGTGGTCACTTTCACTGACATACCGGCGTATTCGGCAACATTACGGATGGTCTCTCCGGTCAGTTCGTCGTCATCCAGTATCAACAGTTTATGATCCGACATTTATTAATCTCTCAGGTTTTGTAGGTCAGCATTTGTGCAACTCTGTTCAAAAGTGCTGCACGATGATATGGCTTATTTAAAATTGGAATACTGCCATTTTGTTTTTCTTCGTCAGTCAATACTTTCTCCGTGTAACCCGAGGTATATAGCACGGGAAGTGTTTGTCGAAGCTGTTTTGCCTGTTTTGCCAGTTCATGTCCGCTTATACCGCCGGGCATAAGCATGTCAGTGAACAGTAAATCAATTTGCTGTGCCGACGCAAGCCAGTTTAAAGCCTGATGGCCATCGGCTGCTGCAAGCACCTGATAACCTGCATCCCGCAGCTGTGAAATAGCATAATGTCTGACCAGATCATTGTCTTCTACAACCAAAATGGTTTGTGTGGAATGATGTACTGTTGTCGGAGAATCAATCTGCTGCAAAACGGGTGCTGGCGACACCATTTCATTATGAGGAAGAAACAACTGGAATCGTGTTCCCCGACCGGGCTCAGACTGTACCTGGATATGACCGCCAGACTGTTTGATGAAACCAAATACCATGCTTAATCCCAGACCACTGCCTTTTCCTGCGGGCTTTGTGGTGAAAAAAGGTTCAAATACCTTGTCCAGCAAATCCTGAGAAATACCTTCGCCATTATCCATGACATCAATTTTGACGTATTCACCTGCCTCAAGTTCGTTTGGTGAGGTTTGTTGATGGTTGAGCAGGGTAAATCGTTCAGTGCTGATCATTAGTTTGCCACCCTCAGGCATGGCATCCCGAGCATTAATGGTCAGATTTAATAAACTGCTCTCCAGTTGAACGGGATCAATCATAACTGGCCAGATATCGCTATTAAGGTTCAGATCCAATTCGTATTTTTGGCCTAAAGAGCTTCGTAATAAAGCCTCAATATTACGTATCAACATGTTGATATTAACTGCTTCTGGGGATAATGGCTGGCGTCTGGCAAAAGCCAGTAGATTACTGGTTAAGCGCGCACCTCGATCGGCGGCACTGCTGATAAGTTTTGCCAGAGGCTGCAAAGCGGGTTTATCGGTCAGCTCATCGATCAATATCTCGGTATTCCCGGTAATAACGGTCAATAAGTTATTAAAATCATGGGCAATCCCCCCGGTTAACTGCCCAATGGCTTCCATCCGCTGTGCCAATTGTAATTGTTTCTGTAAATGCCTTTCTTCAGTAATATCGCGCTCAACTGAAACCCAGTGGGTATACCAGCCAGCAGTCAGGCCAATGGGAACACTGTTCAGCTCCAGCACGATTTCACGACCACTTTTATGGTACTGGGTTAATTGAGCGCGAAATGGCTGCCAGGTACTGTAAGCCGCTTTTATTTTTTGAAGTTCTTTTTTTTCGGTTTTTGGGCCATGCAAAATTTTCAGGCTTTTGCCGATAACTTCCTGACGGCTGTAACCGGTTATCCGTTCAAATGCATTGTTCACAAAAACGATATTTGCCATTTCTTGGGCAAAACGTGAGGCTTCAGTAATAATCACCACATCGTTAAGTTGTGATACCGCACTTCTTAATAACTTTAGTTCTTCAGCTTCCCGACGTTGTCGAGTAATATCGCGCAGATATACAGTAAGACCTTTTGTTGAAGGGTAAATCCTGATATCCAGCCATAACTGTTTTGCTTCGTACAGATGTTCAAAGGACATCACCTGTTGCTGCAAGAGTGCCAATGACAATTTTTTTACCAGCGAACCGCCTGGGTCAATATCAGTATTTTCGATACCTTTGTGATCCAGCAATTGTGAATGGGGAATATTAAATAAAGCCACCGCCTGATTATTCACATAGTTAAACTGCAAATCAGTACTTAAGGTGAAAAAGGCATCGGTGATACTGTCCAGCGTGTTCTGCAGTTGCTGTGATAGGGCTTCACTCTGTTGTTGCAATAGTTTGGTTTGATGGATATTGATACTCGATCCGTACCATTTTGTGATTTTTCCCTGTTCATTGCGAATCGCACTGGCTTGAGCCAGAAACCACATATATTCATCATCAAACCGCCGCAATCGAAACTCATCAGAATAGGCAATACCTGTTCTCATTGATTGAGACCATCGTTCACGCGCTGCAGTCTGATCATCCGGGTGCACCAGTTCAAACCAGTTGTTGAGAATATAGGATTCTGGTTTGCCAAAAAATTCAATGGCAAAACGGGAAACTGAGTCAAGCATCCCTTCCGCTGTCACCGTCCACATAAACTGGAGCGTTGTTTCAGCCATATAGTGAGAACGCCGCTGTTCTTCGATAAGATTGGCTTCTACCAGTTTACGATCATGCACATCCTGGATGACACCCTGCACCTGAAAAGGTAAATGCTGGTCTGGATAGGCCATTATTCGGAGCCGTCCAGGGTCGTTCTTAAGGGCGAGTGAGAATTCACCATCAAGCGGATGTTTAGAGTTCAGCGTGGCATTTATCGCCTGATTCAACGCTGCTTGTTGATTATCTTTAAACAGGTAAACAAATTGCTTCTGTGAAAGCTGGCAGGGGTATTTTTGATTTAACAGAATGGCTGCTTCTGCGCTTAGTTGGATAAGTCCCGTTTTATCCAGCTGCCAATAACCCAGTTTCGCGATGTCTGCAGCAAGTTTGAGTTGTTGTTGATTTTTAGTCTGTTGTTGGTGTGAACGAATGGTATAGCGACTAAGTAGAAAAATCGCCATTAATGCCAATGATGCCAACGTCCGGTTTGCGACAAACTGAGTTTGTAAAATGGTCTGCTGACCCTCCGGCATGATCACTATGCCCCACCAGACGAATAGTAAACTGAGCAAAAACGTTATGCTTAATCGGCGGAGACTGCCGCCAGCATTAGCCAGCATAAGGATGGGGGCATATAGAATACCGTGCGCAAAACCCGGGGCCGTGAAACGATCCGCAAATAACACCAGAATCAACAAAAGAAAAAGCAGTCCATCAAATATCGAACTGTTTAAAAAACGGCTAAGATTCTGACTCATAAAATAGATGACTCCAGTCATCCAGCGCTGGGTGATGAAAAAGCAATTAATCTACGAATATACGTTAATAACGTTCAACGTCACATGTTTTATGGTCTGTTTATTATTCATCACTACCACTGGAGTGAGCTGAAAAAGCATAAATTAAGGTAACGATGAGTGAAGTTTGTGAGATACATCCAAGTACTTCAACCCTATTGGGCTAACGCTCAAAAACACTCCAGACGTTTTTGTAGTTATTCTAAACAAGCCAAAAGCAAAGCAGAAAGTCTTATGGAAAGATTTTTTCTTCTGTAACAATTCTATCCATCGGCACATCATGTGGCTGAGCTTCAATGCTGTCGAGCAACATCCATTGGAAACCAATACCAATACTGAACGGTTTTACAGGTTTGGCAAGAGTACGATCATAAAAGCCACCCCCATTACCTAAGCGATGTAAATCAGTATCAAATCCAACCAATGGAATGATCAGTACGTCTGGCTCCACGATGGCGGTATTTTGAGGCACCGGAATGTCCCAGACTTCAGCCTGCATAATGGATTCCGGACGCCATTGCCGAAATTCTAAAGCCTCTTTAGTGCCAATAATCTTTGGCAAGGCGGCTTGCCACCCTTGCTCGATAAGACCACAAATGAAATCCCGGCAATCTATTTCACCGCGAACCGGCCAGTAAAAGCCAATTGTGCCCTTGGGCAAGGGGTCAATAATTGTCTGTAAGTTATCAAATAAAGCTACCTGATGAATCAGGCGAAGATCATTGGCAATGTCTAAACGCTGTTGCGTTAACCGATAGCGTTGTTTATTGCGCCATTCTTGCCAGGTAGTCATGCAGATTCCGGTATTTCCAACAATTCCTGCAGTCTGTCCTTATTGAATACCACATCGGCGAGTGTGTAATCGTCCAGTACGTTCAGGAAGGCGGCCTGAGCTTTATGAAGAGCATTTCTCAAAATGCAGGCAGGTTGAATCGGACAAGCGATTTCATCACCGAAACAGGGAAGTAATTGCAGGTTTTCAGTTTTCCGTACCAGTTTTCCTATACCGATATCATTGATTGGTAAAGCCAGTTTCAAGCCACCCCCACGACCTCGATGGCTCACAATATAACCATGCTGAACCAGCGTTTGAGCGACTTTTGCAAGGTGATTGGATGAAATGCCGAATCGTGTCGCCGCATCCTGAATAGTTGCAGCTTGCTTACCATGATGTATTGCAAGATAGACCAGTAATCGAAGCGCATAATCGGTATGCGTTGTAAGTTGCATTATTCGTTGACTCCTAAAAGGTGGACCAATACTATGTGTTTTTAAATAGGTATGTAAAATGCCTGTTTAGCTAATAGGAGTTTGGCAATGAAGCCTGAAACTTTCGATATTATTCGTCAAACCGTGCCTTTACTGGAGCAGCATGGCGAACAATTAGCAGACTGTTTTTACAAAAATATGTTCCGTAATAATCCGGAAGTAAACGTTTTTTTCAATCCAGCACATCAACAATCAGGTGCCCAGCAACACGCTTTGGCTACCACCATCTGTGCGTATGCCCGGCACATTGATAACCCCAGCGAATTGCGACAAGCGTTCGAGGTTATTTTTCATAAACATGTTTCTCTGGGGATAAAACCTGAGCATTACCCCATCGTAGGAAATAATTTGTTATTAACGCTGCGTGAAGTTCTCGGCGAAGCGGCACCTGCTAAGGTGATTGAGAGCTGGACAGAGGCTTATGGTGTGTTAGCCGGTATTTTTATCGACAGAGAAGATGATTTATATCAGCAACAGCAGAGCAAACATGGCTGGAATGGATTTAAGGCTTTCACCCTGATTCGACGTCACTCAGAAAGCAGCAACATTACTTCTTTCTATCTGCGACCGACTGATAATAAGCCGTTAAAGGCTTATCTGCCGGGGCAATATATTACGCTGAAAGTTCAACTGGCCGACGGTAGCCAGACGATGCGGAATTATAGTTTGTCTTCTGCTCCGAGAGAAGATTACTTTCGAATCAGCGTCAAAAAACATGCTGGTGAGTTACCAGATCATCCTGGCGGGGTAGTCTCAAACAGACTGCATGATAACGTGCAGGTAGGTGAACAACTGCTGCTGGCACCCCCTATTGGAAATTTCATATTAAGGCTGCCCGAAGCGGTCAATAGGCCATTGGTGTTTATTGCTGGTGGAGTGGGAATAACGCCTTTACTTGCAATGCTGCACTCTGGCTTAGCCCATGAACCAGAGCGCTCATTTACTTTGATTCAATTAGCCAGAAACAATAACGTTCTTCCATTTTATGAAGAACTCTCAGTGCTAGCGCATACCTATCCAAATTTCCAATGGCACATTCGTTTAAGCCAATCTACCGGCTTTCAATCCCAGTATTTGATCGACAGTGAAGGCTATATAGACAAAGCGTTGCTGGAGCGCTTAGTACCAGAGCCTGAAGCGAATTATTACCTGTGCGGTCCTGCCGCAATGATACAAACCACAATGACCATATTAAAAGAGCGTGGCGTTGATAGTTCATCAATAGCTGCAGAATTTTTCGGGCCTTCCCAATCCTTAACAGACTGAAACCCTGATATTTATTCAGTAGGTATCCGCTTTAATGGTAATGAAGCCTCTAAGCGGGATTATTAATCCAACATAGAACATGACCAAGCAATGAAGCTATCCGACAGGCTGCAAAGATGGCAGCACCGTTTATTACAAACTCACCCAAAACTTAAAGAAAAACTAAATGCCAGTTTAGGAGCATTTACGGCAATTTGGCTGCTGATGACCCTCATCAGTCAATTACAAATGACAATGGAAATGGAGTTGCTGGTGCTTGCATCAATGGGCGCCTCTACATTCTTATTATTTGTAGTGCCGCATAGTCCAATGGCTCAACCCTGGCCGTTAATGGCAGGTCATTTGACCGCAGCTGTAATGGGAGTGAGTTGTAAATATTGGATAGCTGAGCCGGTGTTGGCCACTGCCACAGCGGTGGGCTTGTCGGTGTTTTTAATGCATTTTCTGCATGCCCTTCATCCGCCCGCTGCCGCTACAGCCATGATTGCGGTTATCGGCATACCGGAGCACAGCAGCATTGCATGGTTTTTTGTTTATGCTGTTGTCACCATTAACGCTGGCAGCCTGCTTATTTTGTCTTTACTGATTAATAATCTGTTGCCAGGCCGTCATTATCCGCACCGTGATAACCATCATAAACACCATGATCAATTCATAAAGCAGAAAGATAAGACAACGCTATTAAATGAAGAGGATTTTCACTGGGCGCTTTCCCAAATGGAGGCCGTTATTGATGTCTCAGAAACAGACCTAGTTGATTTATATGAGTTTGCTTCAGAGCACGCAGAGAAAAGACATTTAAAACAGAAAATGAATAATTAATTTTATTCAGTTTGATTTAAGTTTGGTTTTGTAAAGTGGGCACACCTTAATCGGAAAGGAGTACCAAAAATGAAAAACTTAAATAAACTTACTTTAGTTACATTCCTTGCGTCAGCGTTCACATTCTCTGCAGCGAACGTTATGGCAGATGATGATATGGCTACTATGCAGATGCAAGCGGAAAAATTCGGTTTAATAAGTGCTGACGAAGCTAAAAATATCGCACTGAAAGAAAAGTCTGGCGTGGTTACTGATATTGAGTTAGATGATATTGATAACGGCGGTGGTTGGGAATACGAAGTCGAAGTTGTTCAGGAAGATGGTACTGAATGGGATATTGATGTTCATGCCAAAACCGGTGAGCTCCGTAAAGTAGACCGTGACTAATAGGGTTTTATCCTAGCGTAAAAAGCAGCGGCTCGCCTTTGGCGGGCCGTTTTTTTGTAAAAGCTAAAAATTAATTTTAAGCATTCAGTTTGATTTAATTTTTATTGAATACCATTGATTAATATAAATTAAAAAGAGGAAAAAAATGAAAAAATTCATACTGATTACGTTAGCTGGCTCTGCTTTAAACTTTCCAGTTTTAGCAGACGATATAAATGAGATGAATGCAAAAAGTGAACAGTTAGGTTTGATTGGTGTTGATGAAGCAAAATCAATTGCGTTAGAAGCCAAACCAGGCATCATTGATGATATTGATTTGGATAATCGCTCTTTTGTTGGAGGCTGGGACTATGAAATTGAAGTGCTAGGTAAAGATGGCAAGGAATGGGGTGTTTATATCAATGCAGAAACCGGTGAGGTCAGAAAAGTCAGTCGAGATTGGGACTTGTTCTAAAGGATTTTTAGGGCTTTTTGATCTTTGATCTCCGCCTCTGTTGTGAGCTGAAAAAGCGCCACTTATGTCCACGGATGGACTGTATGCCGGCGCGCCAGGGAGGTGCGCGCCGGTCTGCGTTGCTCGTTACTTATTTAGAATAACTACAAAAACGTCAGGACAGCAATGTTCCAGACATTGCTTTTGCATACACTCCATCCATGGAGATAAACGTTTTTGAGCGCAAGCCCCAATGGGGTGAGATACATGGATGTATCTCACAAAAGACGCTCCTCGTGCCTTGATTGACGCTTTTTCAGCTCACAACAGAGGCGGAGATCAAAGATCAACATGTCCCAGGAAATCCGCCAAGGCGGATTCCTTAAACAATTAACGGCAGTCGTACTTCCACTTTCAATCCACCCATCGCAGATCGACTGAACAACATTTCGCCGCTATAACTTTCCACGATGTCAGACACTATGGCTAAGCCAAGCCCACTGCCAGGTACCGACTCATCTGCCCTGAAGCCTCGTTGTGGTAATTGTGACAATTTATTTTCATCACAGCCCTGACCATCATCTTCAACCACAAAATAACAATAATGGTTTTGATAAACAGTGATGTTGACGCGTTTACGGCACCATTTACAGGCATTTTCCAGTAAGTTACCCAGCATCTCCAGCAAATCTTCACGATCACCAAAAAACAGTAAATCGGGTTCAATTTCCCAGTCGATAACCGGTGATTTATCTCGATAAAGTAACTGTAAAGTCCGGCTCAGCTCGGCTATTTCATGTTCCAGATCGACTTTTTGACCCGGCATCGGCGAACCTAATAAACGGGCACGTTTTAATTCTCTTTCGATGGTTTGCCCCATGTCACGGCTGACCTGATGTAATGCCTTTTGCGTATTCGGAAGCGTTTTCAGTTCAGCACTTTCGGCGGTTTGATTCAAGAGCGTCAGACGTGTTTTTAGAGCATGTGCCAGATTACCTAACGCGGCACGTGAGCGCTGCGTTTTACGCGTCATGGTGACTAATAGACGATTCAGCTCTTGTATCATGGGCTGAATTTCATCAGGCCCTTGAGTTTCAATTTTTTCCGTTTCACCTCTGCGTAATCTTGAGAGTTGTTGCTGGAGACGCTGTAAAGGCTGTAATGCTTTGCCAACGATCAACCACTGAATTATCAGCAATACAATCAGACCAATACCTGATACCAGTGAATACAGCATCTGGAAATGCAATATATCTTCATCCAGTTCACTGATATTTTGCCCCACCATAATAGTCAGGCTTTGTCCTTGCTTGAAATAGCCACGCTGCAGGCTGAATAGTCTTTCATCATTCGGGCCATCGATTAATGTTTGGCGCTTCTGTCCACTGGCAAGCTGTTCGATGGTTAATGATTCATCCCATAAAGATCGCGACTGTTTACAGGTTTGTTCAGTACATACTACGTAGTAATGACCAGAAAAAGGTCGTTGATACAAACTGCTGAGACGAAGCGAGCTGAGGTCGAATGAACCGTCAGGATTAATTTCGACGCTGGCCAGTAGCCCTTCAGTTTCGCTTTCCAGCCGTTCCAGAAGTTGTGTTTCAGTAACACGTTCAATAACCAGCGTTATAAGTGCCCATTGCAGCAAAATTAACAGGCTGAGAGTAAACGTCAGACCAATCGACAGTCGGCGTTTTAGTGAGCTCATACCGATCCGAAAATATAGCCTTGCCCACGACGGGTTTGAATCAAATCTGTGCCTACCTTCTGACGTAGTCGGTTGACATAAACTTCAATAACATTGCTATCTCTATCACTGTCATATTCATAGACATGTTCTGTCAGTCGGCTTTTTGAAATCACCTGTCCTGGATGTAGCATAAAGTAACGTAGCAGTCGGAATTCCGTCCCAGTTAAATTAAAAAAACGGCCATCTTTTAATTTAACGGACTGGGCATCTTCATCAAGCAATAATCCGGCAACCTGTAATGGTCCTCCGCTGGTACCTGAGCTACGCTTGAGCACCGCACTGATCCGAGCCAATAACTCTTCTGTCTGAAACGGCTTAGCAACGTAATCATCAGCGCCCGCTTTAAACCCCTGCACTTTTTCTTCCCAGCTGCCTCTTGCAGTGAGAATAACCACGGGAACATGATTATTACGATTACGCCAGTTTTGCAGTACTTCCATCCCGGATCGTTTGGGTAACCCCAGATCCAGAACAATCAGATCATAGGGTTCAATATCACCCAGGGCTTCAGCATCAATACCATCGACAGACAAATCAACGGCATAGCCTGCTTGTGATAAGGCATTCTGTAGCGTTGGGCCCATCTGCACATCATCTTCAACGAGCAATATCCGCATGTTTAATCGTCCAGTTCGAGTTCGAGCAAGTCACCATTTGTTGCATCAAATTCAAGTTCCCAAACCCGTCCCTGATCATCCAGTATTTCAATTTCGTAAACCAGCAAACTGTCATCCCGCTCAAGCTCCGTATCAATAACTTCGCCTTTACGATAGTTATTGGCGGTTTCAAGAATGCTTTCTAATGGCAGAATCTTTCCGGACTCACGCAGCATTCGTGCTTCAGAGTGACTGACATCTTTAGCCATCACCGGGCTTGCGAGAAGCCCTGAAACAAGCGTCAAGCCTATTAAATGAAGTACTAAAGAAAATGAACGTTGCATAATTTTCCCAAAAAAGTCTTTATGGTTAATCCGTATGGTATCGAATCAGCCTTAATTTAAGCTTAACTGCTTTCATCTGTTAGGGCTTGTTGAACTTTCATCTCCACCACTGCTGGAGGCTATTTTTGTGTCCTACAAGGCGGAAAGCACGCCATGTAGCTTTCCTACATAAGTGTTTGACAACGCAGGCGGTCGCAAAAATAGTCCCAGCCCTTCGGGTGGTGACTGAAAAAGCGCCACCCTGCGTTGCTCGTCGCTTATTTAGAACAACTAAAAGGCGCTCCTCGTGCCTTGATTGACGCTTTTTCAGCTCACAACAGAGGCGTAGATGAAAGATCAACAAGCCCTAGTAACTTACCCCTGCTGGAAACGTTTAATCATATCGCTCATATGATGTGATTGAGTTGAAAGACCATTGGCAGCGTTATCGGCTATCTCAGCACCATGTGTTACCTGAGCTGCACTTTCATTCACCTGCACGATATTTCGGTTTATATCCTCACTGACACTGCTTTGCTCCTCAACTGCAGTGGCTATCTGCGTATTTAATTCATTGATATTGCTGACTTCATTAGCGATGGTTTCCAGCGCCTGAATCGAGGATTTAACATGGAGCTCACTGGTTTCACTGGTTTGCTGGCTTTGTTCCATAACTACAACTGCCTGTTTTACAGCGCCATTAAGTTTGCCGATTAAATCCTGAATTTGCTGGGTAGAAAGTTGCGTTTTGCTGGCCAGTGAGCGGACCTCTTCAGCAACGACAGCAAATCCGCGCCCATGTTCTCCAGCCCGGGCTGCTTCGATGGCGGCATTCAATGCCAGCAAATTGGTTTGATCAGCAATACTGGTAATGACCTCAATTATCTGACCGATATTACGAGTGTCTTTATCCAGCTGAGCAACCACGGAAGAAATATTACCAATGGCTGTACTCAGATCGCTTAACGAGTTCACCGCTTTAGAGGCACTGCTTACGCCATTTTTGGAGAGTTCATCTGTTTCGCGAGCTTTGGTGGCAGCATAGGCGGCATTATTGGCTACTTCCTGAATACTGGCTGTCATTTCAGTCATTGCGGTGGCGACTTCTTCCATGCGCATGGATTGCTGGCGAATAGCTGTTTGTATGTCAGTCACTGAACGGGCGCTTTCATCCGCTTCATGTTCAATACTGGATGCGGAATCGCGGATCCGACCCAAGGTCGTTCCAAGCCGGCCACGTAAGAATTCGGTAGGTAGTTGAATTTGGCCAATCTCGTCTAAACGACCGGTATAGATTAATGCCATCAGTGGATTATCTATCTCCTGTCGAGCCTTTTCTGCAGCTTGCTTTAAAGGTGAAAAAGCCCAGATGGACAATATAAAAAATACCGATAAGGCAATGATTAAAACGGCGGTCATGGCATAAACAGGAGAGGTGCTAAATAATAAACCTGCTACAACAATAGCGCTCAACAAGGCCAGGGTATGCGCGAGCATAAAACGTGTTTTCAGGTCCATCCTTGCCAGGAAGCTGCCATCGCGAGCTGAACTGCCATTATTAACTCGTTGGTAAACTCTTTCAGCCCTGGCAACACGTTCTCGACTCGGTTTGGTGCGAACCGATTCATAGCCGGTGACATCACCGTTTTCAATAACCGGGCTTACATAGCCATCCACCCAGTAATGATCGCCATTTTTGACACGATTTTTAATAATACCCATCCAATGATGATTGGATTTCATTGCTTTCCATAAATCATCAAATGCTGCCGGGGGCATTTCCGGATGTCGAATGACATTATGATTTTTGTTTAATAACTCATCGGATTCAAAACCGCTGATTTTCTGAAAGGTGTCGTTAAAACTGGTAATAATGCCTTTTAGACTGGTGGTAGATATGATTTCTTCCCCTTCGGGGAAAGTAACCTCGTTATTGGTAATAGGTAGGTTTTTCTTCATGATCTTGACCCCCTGTGGCCTGATTCTTTTATTTTTGCTCAGCACTTAATGCGAACTGCCGTTTTTTTACTTTTATTGTTATCGGCATTTTTATTGTGGACTTTAAATGAACAGAGGTGAATGGTTTTGTTAATTCATTAAAAATTTTAAATTCTTTATCAGAGCAAAAAATAAGCTGAAAAATCAGCAATTACCTTATACAAATCATTTTATTTTTCAGCTATGGTAGAGGTATAAACCCGGAAGAATAGAGGAGAAATACCGTCTATGACTGAATCCACTTCAAAAGTGCCTCACGTAAAGTTAAGTGAAGAGCGACAAAGTCAAACGCAAACGGTTTCCCCGCCCGCTATTTTAAAAGAGGCAGCTGATCTTGCCGGTGTCAGTTTCAATGGCGATCAGCCCTGGGACATTCAGGTGTTTGATTCAAGAGTCTATCGGCGGATTTTAACTCAGGGGTCTCTCGGTTTTGGTGAAAGCTACATGGATAACATGTGGGAAAGTCATCAACTGGATGAGTTATTCCATCGATTGCTTAATGTTGATATTGAAAAACATCTGGGTAGTGTCGCCAAATTTCGCCTGTATTTTGAAATCTTTCGCCAGAACCTGTTCAATCGCCAAACCAGCAAACGGGCTTATGAAGTAGGCAAAAAACATTACGACACCGGTAATGATATTTTTCAGGCGATGCTCGACCCTACAATGAGCTATTCCTGTGGATACTGGGCAGAGGCGGATAATCTGGCTCAGGCCCAAAAGCATAAGTTGGATTTAATCTGCAGAAAACTCATGCTTCAACCCGGTGAGCGGGTGCTTGAAATTGGCTGTGGCTGGGGCAGCTTTGCTCAATATGCTGCAGAGAATTACGGCGTAGAAGTTCATGGCATTACTATTTCAAAAGAGCAGCAAACCCTGGCCCAGGAGCGTTGTGCCGGTTTGCCTGTGACCATTGAGTTGATGGATTATCGCGATCTGCAGGGTCAATTCGACAAAATTGTTTCAATCGGCATGTTCGAGCATGTTGGACCCAAAAATTATCCTGTCTATTTTGACAGTGCTATGAAATTGCTCAAACCGGAAGGACTGTTCCTACTGCATACCATCGGCATTCATGCCACTTCGTTGAAAGTGGATCCATGGATTGATAAATACATCTTTCGTAATGGCAAATTACCTTCGGCAGAAGAACTGGCATCAGTACTTAACAGCCGTTTTGTCATTGAGGACTGGCATAATTTCGGCACCGATTATGACAAGACCCTGATGGCTTGGTGGGAAAATTTCGATAAAGCCTGGCCCGATTTATCCACCCATTATGATGAAAGGTTTTACCGTATGTGGAAGTATTATTTGCATAGCTGTGCCGGTTTCTTTCGCTCTAAACAAGGCCAGTTGTGGCAATTAGTATTAAGTAAACGGGGGCGTGAAGGTGAGTACCGCTCTCTGAGATAAGTTACATCGTAAGTTTTGTTTATCGATATAAACGATTAATGTAATTGGTATTATTTGTTTTACCGATTTGTCTGTATAGCCTATAGTCATTGAAAACTCACAAAGATGAGTTTTATTTAATGCCCTCAAGGAGGCGAACATGGCAGACAAACAAAAACTCACCACAATTGGTGGTGCACCGGTTGTAGATAACCAGAACAGCATGACAGCTGGTCCTCGTGGCCCGTTACTAATGCAGGATGTCTGGTTTCTGGAAAAAATGGCTCACTTTGACCGTGAGGTGATTCCAGAGCGACGGATGCACGCTAAAGGTTCGGGTGCTTTTGGCACGTTTACTGTAACCAACGATATAACCCAATATACCCGTGCAAAAATCTTTTCTGAAGTTGGTAAAAAAACGGAATTATTTGCCCGTTTCTCAACTGTTGCCGGTGAAAGAGGTGCTGCAGACGCAGAGCGGGATATTCGTGGTTTTGCCGTTAAGTTCTATACCGAAGAGGGTAATTGGGACATGGTCGGTAATAATACGCCGGTGTTTTTCCTGCGTGATCCGTTGAAGTTTCCGGATTTGAATCATGCCGTTAAACGGGATCCCAAGACCAACATGCGCAGCGCGCAGAACAACTGGGATTTCTGGACATTATTGCCAGAAGCATTACATCAGGTCACGATTGTGATGAGTGATCGCGGTCTGCCGAAAAGTTACCGGCATATGCATGGCTTTGGCAGTCATACCTATAGTTTTATCAATGCCAATAACGAACGCTTTTGGGTGAAATTTCACTTCAAATGCATGCAGGGTATTGAAAACCTGACTGATGAAGAGGCGGCCAGAGTTGTCGGCGAAGATCGTGAAAGTCATCAAAAGGATTTATTAGAAGCAATTGATCGCGCTGATTATCCCCGCTGGGAATTAAAAGTGCAGGTTATGCCTGAAAAAGATGCGGATACCTATCATGTGCATCCGTTTGATCTGACGAAAGTCTGGCCACATAAAGATTATCCATTGATCGATGTGGGCGTAATGGAGCTTAATCGTAACCCAGAGAACTACCATGCAGATGTAGAGCAATCAGCGTTTACACCGGCTAACGTTGTGCCTGGAATTAGCTTTTCGCCAGATAAAATGTTGCATGGGCGGTTGTTTTCTTATGGTGATGCCCATAGATATAGGTTAGGGGTTAATCATCATCAGATACCGGTGAATACACCTAGATGTCCCTATCACAGTTATCATCGGGATGGGGCAATGCGAGTTGATGGTAATTACGGAAGTACCAAAGGTTATGAACCTAATAGCTATGGAGAATGGCAGGAACAACCTGATTTCAGTGAACCACCGTTAGCCATCAATGGCGCTGCAGATCATTGGAACTTTAGGGAAGATGATGATGACTACTATTCACAACCCGGTAATTTGTTCCGCTTGATGACGCCAGAGAAACAGCAGGTGCTGTTTGAAAATACTGCTCGGGCAATTGATGGTGCTGATGACGAAGTTAAAAAACGTCATATTCGCAATTGTCTGAAAGCGGATCCTGCCTACGGTAAAGGTGTGGCGGATGCGATTGGTATTTCGTTGAACGATGTGAACTAAACAAATATGGATCAGGGTCGCCGTGATGTCACGGCAGACTTCGAATTTTATCAGGAGGTAAATGTATGAGTTCGATTGATATTGGTATTAATAAGAAAGACAGAGAAAAGGTCGCCGAAGGTTTGAAAAAACTATTGGCAGATACTTATACCTTGTATTTGCAAACCCATAATTTCCATTGGAATGTTACGGGCCCACGCTTTCGTGACCTGCACTTGATGTTTGAAGAACACTACGTCGAGTTGGCTACAGCTGTCGATGATATTGCGGAACGAATCAGAACACTGGGTGTCTCAGCTCCAGGAACTTATAAAGCGTTTGCTGATTTAAGTTCGATCAAGGAAAAAGACGGTGTACCGGATGCAATGGAAATGACCGAAATTCTGACGCATAACCATGAATTAGTGGTGAAAACCTGCCGTGAAGTATTGAAACTGGCAGAAGCAGCAGATGATGAGTCTTCTTCAGCATTAGCATCTGACCGTATGCGGATCCATGAAAAAACGGCCTGGATGTTACGGGCAATGACACAGTAGCAAAACTAAGTTTCTCTCTCATATTAAGACCGCCTTCGGGCGGTCTCTTTTTGTCTGCAATATGAGGTTCTTTAGCTAATTACGGAATGCTCTTGGAGGTGAGTACTATCATCTTGTCTATCTGCATATCTTCCATACTGTAGGCAATACCGCCAGTACCATGACCTGAATGTTTAAGACCTGCAAAGGGCATCCAGTCCACGCGAAACGCTGTATGTTCATTAATCATTACAGCAGAAGCATCAAGCCTTTCTGCAACATACATGGCATTATCAATATTCTGGCTATAAACCGACGCCTGAAAAGCAAAATCAAGACTATTGGCCTCAGCAATCGCTTGATCCACATTCTGATAAGGATAAACACAGACCACCGGTCCGAAAATTTCGCTTTTTGAGACTTTGGCATCTGCTGGCGGATCAAATAATACAGTCGTGGCATAACAGTTATTTGCCATAGATTCACCGCCGGATAATAATTCTGCGCCCTGGCTTACTGCTTCCTGTACCCAGTCATTCACCCGGGTCACTTCACTGTTACGGATTAATGGCCCAATTTCCGTTTGATCAGATAATGGGTCGCCAATCTGCATTTTATTGCCTGCCGCTGCCAGTTTTTCAGCCAGCTCACGTGCAATCGAATGATGAGCAAAAATACGTTGAACCGACACACACACCTGACCGGCATGGTAAAAGCTGCCTTTGGCCAAACCAGGAATAGCTGCATCAATATCGGCTTTTTCATCGACAATAACCGGTGCCACGCCACCATGTTCCAATGCACAACGGGTTCCAGCCGCCAGTTTGGAACGTAAATACCAGCCTACTTTGGCACTGCCGATAAACGTTAAAAAAGCTACCCGGTGATCAGTGGCGAGTTGCTCCGCAACCTGATGATTTTCTGTCAGTAAAGCCTGGCACCATTCAGCAGGTAAACCGGCCTTATGGAAGATTTCGACCAGACGAAAACAGGATAATGGAGTGTTTTCAGCCGGTTTGACAATTACCGGACATCCCGCCGCAATTGCCGGTCCCACCTGGTGAGCAATCAGATTTAACGGATGATTAAAAGCACTGATGGCAACCACAACACCAATTGGCTCTTTGTGCAGCATGGTTAAGCGATGCTGTGAAGCCGGATTAACGCCCATCGGAACCGGGTGTGAAGTTTGATGACGCAAGGTGTCCATACAATGCCGAATGCTATCGATACAACGCACCATTTCGACTTTGGAATCAATTAACGGCTTGCCGCCTTCTTCGGCAGCGCCTTTGGCCAGCTCATCAGATTGTTGCTGCATTAATTCAAGCGATTTTTCCAAAATAGCCAGACGCTGAGGAACAGAAAGCCATTTGCTTCTATCGGTAAATAAACTATGGGCTGTTTGCAGAGCGGTTTCGACGGCATCACTATCTGCTACATCAGCAGTAGCGATAAGTTGATCATTGAATGGATTGGTCACATCAATCTGTGCCCATTGTTTGGCTGCTACGCCGGGTAATTTCAGGGCGAAATGAGGTGCGCTAGACATAAAGCTTCCTTATAGAATGCAGATTTTTTGTTTCAACCCCTCATTGAGTATTGAGTGGTTGAGGGAATAATCAATGGCAACATCAATCAAATGTACACCAGGGGTATTGAGGGATTCGCGCAGCATTTTATCGAACTCAATGTAGCTGGAAGGCCGATGGCCGATGGCGCCATAACTGTCAGCATATTTAACAAAATCAGGGTTATCAAAGCTTAAACCAAAGTCCTTAAATCCCATGCCTTGCTGTTTCCATTTGATCATGCCGTAGGCATTATCGTTCAAAATAATCACCACCAGATCCAGCTTGAGACGAACAGCGGTTTCCATTTCCTGCGAATTCATCATAAAGCCACCATCGCCACAGACCGCAACCACTTTACGCTCGGGGTTTATCAGTTTGGCCAGCATTGCTGTGGGTAAGCCAGCGCCCATTGTTGCCAGCGCGTTATCCAATAATAGGGTGTTATTCTCATAACATTGGTAATTACGGGCAAACCAGATTTTGTATAGTCCATTGTCCAGCGCCAGGATATCTTTTTCACCAAGTGCTGCACGAATGGTGGTAACTGCGCTTTGCGGTAAAATTGGAAAACGATCATCATCACTGTAGAGCCCAAGGCGCTGCTGAACTTCCTGTTTAACACGATAGAAATACGAGAAATCCCAGTTTGACTGGGGTGACAAGGCATCTGATAAACGATTGATGGAGGTGGCAAGATCGCCGATAACATCCAGCTGTGGGAAATACACTGGATCAACTTCTGCTGGCTGGAAATTAATATGAATAACCGGTGCCCCACCATCTTTCATAAAGAAAGGGGGCTTTTCAACCACATCATGACCGACATTGATGATCAAATCTGCCCGTTCGATGGCACAGTGCAGATAATCGGATTCGGACAATGCTGCTGTACCGAGATAGCTATCATGACGTTCATCAATTACCCCTTTACCGAGTTGAGTATTGAAAAAAGGAATCCCGGTTTTTTCGACAAAGCGGGTTAATGCTTTGCTGGCACGTTTCCGGTTTGCCCCGGCACCAATCAATAACAGCGGCATATTGGCCTTACGAATCATTTCCAGCGCATCTTTTATCGCCGTGTTATCAGCATCCGGGCGCCGAATATTTTCCACCACATAAATTCGGTCCTGAACTTCTTCAGCGGCAATATCTTCAGGTAATTCGATATGCACCGCACCGGGACGTTCCTGAACCGCAAGACGGCAGGCCTCCCGCACCACGGCGCCAATTGTATTTCCATGCACCACCTGCTTGGTGAACTTGGTAATTGGCCGCATCATATTAACGATGTCGACAATCTGAAAGAGTGCCTGTTTACTGGCCTTAATCGGTTTTTGACCGGTAATAATCAACATCGGCATGCCACCCAACTGGGCATAAGCGGCTGGCGTGATGAGATTGGTGGCGCCAGGTCCCAGGGTAGACAGACAAACACCGGGTTTGCCGGTTAAACGTCCATAATTAGCCGCCATAAATCCTGCGCCTTGCTCATGGCGGGTAATAATCAGTTTGATGGATGAATGTTGTAATGAATCAAGGAAATCGAGGTTTTCTTCGCCAGGGATACCAAAAATATATTCGACCCCTTCGTTTTCTAACGCTTTAACCAGTAGATCAGATGTTTTCATGGAGTATTCCTAGGTCCTCTGGGATGGCGGAGCAATCATTGCGTCGTTGCTTGGTTGTACCATAAATAATCGAGGCATCACAGCCCTTACTGTGTGAGGACAGCTATTTCTACCCTTCGGTTGCGTGCTCGACCTGATTCAGTGTCATTTTCTGTAAGCGGACGTGTATCAGCATAGCCTTCAACACGAAAACGTTCGGCTTGATATTGTGGATAGCGAAGCAATTCATGTACAACGGAAGTGGCCCGAGAACCGGATAACTCCCAGTTGGAACGATATTGTGATGTACTCAATGGACGATCATCAGTATGCCCTGAAACGACCAGAGGATCCTCAATATTTGCCAGGGCATCTGCAATAGTCTTCAAAACAGGAACAAAGGCCGGTTTTATTGAGGCCAGACCGGAAGGAAAGGAGGCTTGCTCATCAATAGTGATGACCACCCGGTCCTCTCGCGTTTCGACCTGTAGTAGTCCCTCATCAATTTGTTGCTTTAAAGCTTGTTTGATTTCCATCAATTGCCGTTGTTGTTTGGCTTGCAAATATAAATTGAGATCAGAGGTTTCAAGGATAGGGTTATTAGGATCAGCATCCTGTCGGACTTCCTGAATGACAGTCATATCAGAAGGATTTGGCGAGAAGGTTTGCTTTACGATTGATGTGCCTTTTGGGATGGGGTCGGGGTCTTCCGTTTGCTCAACGCCAAAAGCATTATGCATGGATTGGGCAACCATCTTTAATCGAACTACATCCAACTCAGACATTGATAGAAGTAACACAAAGAAACATAACAATAGCGTCATCAAATCAGCAAATATAGCGATATAAGCAGGAATGGCTTTGCGTTTTACCATGCGATTCGAAGCACCCGGCGTCTGTTGTTGATTGGTCATTTGTCCGTTCACCAATTCATTCAGATTTTCATAATTGGCTGATGGGATTAAGACAGTATTTATTCGAGGTTTCATTGTTACCGTAACTGTATGATAAATCAAGATTTTGCCGTAGCATCAAGTCGCTTAATAGTAATCCTGTTGGTTAGAACAGGTTGTGACCGATAACACATCGTTCAGCAATCACTTTTTTATCATGTTGTTCCAGCTGTAATATGTAGTATTTATCAGCTATTTCACGGATTGCAAATGCGTCCCTTTATTGCAACTAAACCGGTTTTCAACAGCATGATTGCCATAATCGCTTTACTGATTCTGGTCGCTGCAATTTATCTTGATCATGTTATTCAGGATCGGCATAAAAATGCCTTGCTGGCGGAAACTCAGCAGCAACTGAGTATTTTGCATAACAATCTGGTTACAAATTTACAGAACCATATTCAGGTCGTGCGTGGCCTGCCGGGCCTATTTGCAGTAAATCCTGACTTAACCCAGCAACAATTTGAAATTGCCATGCAACATTTGATTGGTGAGCACACGCAACTGCGAAATATTGCTGCTGCCCCCGAAATGGTTATTCGTTATATGTACCCGATAGCAGGAAATGAACAGGCTATTGGTCTGAATTACCTTCGGGAGCCCACACAAAAAGATGCGGCTGAACGTGCGAGACTAAATCGAAAACTGGTACTGGCTGGTCCTCTTGAGCTTAAACAGGGTGGGATCGGATTGATTGCTCGTATTCCTGTCTATCTTAACGATGAGAAAGGAGATGAATATTTTTGGGGCATTATTTCAGCCGTTATTGATGTTGAGGCGTTTTTTGAGGCCTCAGGCCTTAAGGATAAGACGTTACCAATTGATATAGCCATTCGGGGGAAGGATGGTCTTGGTACCGCTGGCGAAGTATTTTTTGGTGACGCTTCCCTTTTTAAAGAACCGGTCTTAACCATGCCGCTGACCTTACCGGACGGCTATTGGCTGCTGACAGGACAACCTGAAGGTGGCTGGAAAACCATTAATAATGATGTATGGCAATCCAGAATTCTGGTGTTTGGTGTTGCATTGGCCATTTTTGCCTTGTTGACTGCTTTTGTTCGCTTCATGTTTACAGCTTCTCTGGCCAATCTGAAGTTTCGTCAGGTAATAGACTCATCTCCCATCCCCTACATTATGGTGGCAATGGATCGGAAAGTAAGTTTTATTAACCCCGCTTTTACCGAACTCTATGGCTATAGCACTGCCGATCTGCCTACTCTTGCTATTTGGTGGAATAAAACCGATATCAATCAGGAATATTTGAGAAAAATAAATGCCTGGTGTGATTCGACCATTGATGCCGAGGAGTTACCTGAGCACTCTGTTGAGATCAAAGTTCACTGTAAAGATGGCACACCGCGCGATGTATTGCTTTCAGTCTCACCGCTGGATGATGCTGTGAACAGAGAGCTGTTACTGGTGGTTTATGACTTAACCAGCCGTAAACTGGCAGAACAGAAAATTCACTTTTCTGAGCAGATTTTCAGTCAGGCACATGAGGGAATAGTGGTAACCGATACCCAGGGACGTATTTTGGAAGTTAACCCGGCTTTTACTGAAATTACCGGCTTCACCGCTCAGGATGCGTTGCAAAATACACCGGCCATAATGAAATCAGGCAAACATGATGATGTTTTCTTTGAGGAAATGTGGCGGAAGCTGGAAAATCACGGACATTGGCAAGGTGAAATATGGAATCGGCATAAAGATGGACATTTGTATGCATTGCAACTGACCATCACGGCGATGACTAATCCCCAAGGCCTCAAGCAATATTACGCAGGCTTGTTTTCCGATATTACCCAATCAAAAACGCAGCAGGAAAAGCTCGAACTGATGGCACATTACGATGTGCTGACTCACTTGCCAAACCGGGTGTTATTTGCTGACAGATTCAGTCAGGCTGTGTCTCACAGTCAGCGTTTAGGTACCTGGTTAGGGATTTGTTTTCTGGATTTGGATGATTTCAAACCGGTCAATGATACCTATGGCCACAATGTGGGTGATTTATTGCTGATTGAAGTGGCTGACCGGCTACGTGCCAGCGTCAGGGAGGAAGATACTATTTCCCGCTTCGGTGGTGACGAGTTTGCTATTTTATTTCGTGATATCAATTCCTATGAGCAGTGTGAGCAGCTGCTCATCAGATTGCATCAGACCCTTGCAGAGCCTTATTGGATAGATAACCGAAGCATTACGATCAGTGCCTCCAGTGGTATCGCCCTGTATCCAATGGACAATGTGGATTTGGATACCTTGCTGCGTCATGCTGATCAGGCAATGTATCAAGCCAAGATCACTGGGCGCAATACTTCCAGAATGTTCAATCCTGAACTAAACCAGCAGGTTATCCAAAAGCATCATGTAGTACAGCGGTTACGTGAGGCGTTGTTAAACGATGAATTTGTCTTGCATTATCAACCGGAAATAAATATGCGAACCGGCGAAATAATTGCAGTAGAGGCTTTGATTCGCTGGCAGCACCCGGAGCGTGGATTGTTGTTCCCTGGCGACTTTTTATCAGATATGGAAGGCTCTGAGCTGGAGTTTGAGCTGGGCCTGTGGGTTATCAATTCCGCTCTGCAACAACTTCAGTACTGGCAGCAGGCCGGTTTGGATATTGTGGTAAGTGTCAATATTGCAGCAAATCATCTACATGCCAATAACTTTATTCAATCTTTACAACAGATTTTAAATCGTTATCACGATATTCGGCCGGCATCGTTGCAACTGGAAATCCTCGAGAGCAGTGCATTGGGTGATGTGCCCACACTCAGTCGCATTATTGATGATTGTCGTCATCGAGTAGGTGTTTTGATTGCACTTGATGATTTTGGTACCGGCTATTCCTCGCTAACCCATCTGCGACATTTGGCGGCTAACTCGGTGAAAATTGACCAGAGTTTTGTACGGGATATGCTGGAAGATGACAGTGATTACAATATTGTTGATGGTGTCATTAGTCTGGCCAAGGCATTTAATCGGCAAGTGATTGCTGAGGGGGTCGAGACCGTCGAACATGGTTTGATGCTGTTATCGATGGGCTGTGATCTTGCGCAGGGTTATCAGATTGCCCGTCCTATGCCGGCTGAACATATTTTGAACTGGTGTCATGAGTATCAATTGCAGGAGGAATGGAAAGCGTTTCACCAAAAATAACGTGTTAAAGAGATACAGCACACATTTTATTTTCACATTGCGTTCACAATCCACACTTTATGTAGGGTTTTTATTTTATAATGAATTTATAATTTAAATTTGATGCTTATTTAAATGACATTGACCTTAAGGGATAAAAGTGGAAGCTAAAGAGATAAATCAGGATGGTTTGCAAGGCATTGATTTTAATATTCCGGCAAAACCGGAAATTTTGCTTGAACTGGAGTTGGAGCAATGCAAAAAGTACCCTTCCATGAGTGGCATTGCGGAAGTGATTGTAAAAGACGTTGCGTTGGCTGGGAGTGTTATAAAGATCGTCAATTCCGCCGCCTATGGTCAAAAGCGTCATATCAGTAATATCAAAACCGCAGTCAATATGTTGGGTATTGATTCAATTTTGCGGCTGGTCAGTTTCTTTCAATTACGAAAGGTTTTAACCGCAAAAGCTTCCATTTCTCTGGAGAAATTCTGGGACACCAGTATGCAAACAGCCAATATGATGGCTATTACGCATTCCTACTTCAATAAAACTGAGCATTGCAGCCGTGAAGATGCCTACTCGTTTGGTTTATTCAGGGATTGTGGCATCCCGCTAATGGCTATCAAGTATGACAACTACAAAACGGTGTTAATGGAGGCTAACAGCTCCCCACAACGCAAATTTACCGATATTGAGGAAAGCTACTTTCCCACCAACCATGCCATTGTCGGATATTTCATTGCCAACACATGGCAACTACCTAAATTTCTTCCTGAGCTGATTTTGCGCCACCATGAGCAAAACTTTACCCATGATAAAGACGTGACTTATGCACAAAAGGCATTATATGCATTGAGTAAGATTGCCAGTAATGCTCTTAGTAAACATAAGTACAATCATGATGACTGTGAATGGCTTTTGGGAAAAGAGGCGGCACTTGGCTTTTTCCAAATGAGTGACCTGGATTATCAGGAATTAGAAGCGGATCTGATTGATGCCTATTGTGTCCTTTATGGGTAACAGCCTATATAAATTCGTTTGAAAAATAATCAGGATGAAATATGTCTCGAGATTTAACCAGATGGCTCTTGATTACATTGATGGTATTACCGGTTATCACTGCCTGTGCATCACGTACTCAGAGTAATTACTACCGAGATGAAATTGGCGAGATTATGGCGGTTGAAGATGTCTGGATCATCTCATCACGGATGGTCAGAATTGAAGGGCTCGGAGATAAACGTCCAGGTTGGGGCGCTGCAGTTGGTGCGACAGTTGCCGGAGCTTCAGCTTACGGAATTACCCAGGCGGATAATCCTGCAGGAGTTGCCATTACGATTGTGGCGCTGGTGGGCGGAGCATTGGCTGGACAGTTCTTTGATGAAAAGATTAAGTCTGAGCTGGGGGTTGAATACATTCTGGATAAACCCGCGGGCAACAAAATAGCAATTGTTCAGGCGGTCGAAAGTGCTGAAGAAATGTTACCCGCTAGAACTCCGGCCTTATTGATACGTGGGAAAAGTGGTTACTATCGCGTTATTCCCCAGTAATTCTTTTTTTCAACTAACTTTAAACCGTTTAACTCTGATGTTTGAAACGGAAGATTTTTATGCCAGACCAAAGTTTTATCATTCAATCGAGAAAACAATGGAGCTCTGAACCGGCCTTTATAGCATCGATGGCAGCAGCAGCTGTTGGGCTAGGTAATCTGTGGCGGTTTCCTTATATTGTGGGCGAAAATGGTGGTGGCGTCTTTGTCATCGCTTATTTACTGGCCTTATTTATCGTTGTGTTACCCATTATGATGCTTGAAGTAGCAGCCGGACGTCTTACCCATGGGAATACCGTTGCCACATTCAGACAAGTCAATCGTCTGGGAAGCTATTACGGCTGGTTGGTTGTGACCATTACTATTGCGATTACCAGTTATTATTTAGTTATTACCGGTTGGACCCTGGGCTATGCCATTGATGCCAGCCGGGGTGAGTTAAGAGTATTTGATCAGTTTACCGAGGGGTATAACAGCTTCTGGTATTTTCTGGTCATTATCGGGTTGGCCTCTATCGTCCTGATTAACGGTTTGAAATCAATTGAGCGATTATCAAAACTTCTGATGCCGTTGCTTTTGACGGTAATGATCTTTTTGGTAGTGATGGCCAGTAAAACCTCTGGCTGGGAACAGACCATTAATTTTTTCTTCAAGTTTGACTGGTCTAAAATGACCAGCGGCGAATTATGGGTTTTTGCCTTCGGCCAGGCTTTTTATACGCTGGCAATTGGCCAAGGCTATCTAATCACCTACGGAAGTTACATTCCGCGAAAAACCAACCTTCCCAGAGCGTGCATTATCGTCGCGGTATTTCAGACCTCAATTGCCTTGCTTGCCGCATGGATGATCTTTCCATTTGTGTTCAGTCAGGGCTTGTCTCCAGAAGAAGGTACCCAATTGGCTTTTGCAACAATGCCTAAAGTGTTTGCAGAAATGTCAGCGGGATGGTTCATTGGCATTGTTTTTTTTGTCTTGTTTTTTGCCGCTGCCTTCACCTCCACGCTGGCAGGATTAAAGGTCGTCGTATCAGCTTTTGCCGAGGAGTTCGGCATCACTAATTTTAAAGCGGTTATGCTGGTGGCGTTGGTTATGTTGATTTTTGGCTCGGCCTCCGCTCTGAGTTTTACCCCAATGAATTTACAGATAGCGGGTGAACCGGTGCTCGACATGGTCGATAGGATTGCCGGGGGCAATATTATTATCCTGTCTGGCATCATCGGCGCTGCATTGTTTTGCTGGTTCATACCTCCGGCCAAAATTCATTCGGTTTTGGGGACGTATTCACATTGGTGGGAATGGCGAATATATCTGGTTGGCCGTTTCCTGCCGATATTCATGTTAATCACTATTCTCATGAAGTATTTCAGTTGATCTTTGAACAGATTATTGATGAATCAGATGTGATAACCACTTTTGGGTTAACCTGAGTAAATTTGTTTCAAGCATTGCTGTGCTAGGCTTGACGGGTAATTAATCATTGCAGGGAGCTCATTCTGAATATGCATGATAAAAAAATTATCCGTCCGGAAGAAAACTGTTGGCGTTATGTTCAGGCTGACAGAGCCTCCTTGTTGGTGGATGGAGAAAACTACTTTCGTACCCTGCATACTGCAATTTCACAAGCACAATCTGCCGTTTATATTCTTGCCTGGGATATTGATAGCCGACTGAGACTGGTGCGAGGGGAAACCCATACGGATTTGCCTGCGGAATTAGGAGAGTTGATTAATGCCGTTCTCAAGCAGAAGCCGGAGCTAAATATTTATATCCTCAACTGGGACTGGGCAATGCTCTATACGCTGGAGCGGGAATGGCTACCCCTGTTTCGCCCCGGTTGGAAAAAGCAGCCCCGATTACATTATCAGCTTGATGGTGAGTGCCCATTTGGTAGTTCTCAGCACCAGAAAGTGGTTGTTATCGATGATAAAATCGCTTTCTGTGGAGGTATTGATCCGGGTAAACATCGCTGGGACAGCAGTGAACATGCACCGGACGATCAGCGTCGTATTGATCCGGATAATGAGCTCTATCCCCCTTTTCATGATATGCAGATGATGGTTGATGGAGAAGCGGCAAAGAGCCTGGCAGAATTGGCGCGGCAACGTTGGCAAAAAGCAACGGGTCAGCATCTCGATCCCCCCTCCCCAAACCAGGATGATATTTGGCCTGACGATATCAACGTTGATTTTCGACAGGTCAATATTGCTATTGCCCGAACCCAGCCGGAATTTAAGGGGAACAGGGAAATTACCGAAGTTGAAATACTTTACCTGGATGCCATTGCGGCGGCCCAAAAACTTATCTACATAGAAAATCAGTATTTTACCTCCTGGAAATTGGCGGAGGTTTTAGCCCAGCGACTTACGGAGCAAGATGGTCCGGAGGTCGTTATTATCTGTCCCAGAATGACCGGTGGCTGGCTTGAACAACACACAATGGACGTGTTGCGTTCAAGAGTAAGCCGAAAGCTGTGTGATGCCGATAAATATGACCGTTTGCTGATCTGTTACCCGCATTACGAGGCATTAGGCGATACTTACATCAGCCTGCACAGCAAGATGATGATTGTTGATGATGTGTTTTTGCGAGTGGGCTCAGCAAATTTAAGTAATCGCTCCATGGGGCTTGATAGTGAATGTGATTTGGCGATTGAAGCAGAAAATGCAGAACAGTCTGATGCGATAAAAGCTTTTCGCCAGCGATTGCTGAGTGAGCATCTTGATGTTTCAGCGAATGAACTTGAGGAAATGCTAGCAGAGCATGATTCGCTGATCTCGTTAATTAATTCTCGTGAACAGTTTCCACGAACCTTGAGAAGGTTGGATTGTGAAATTGACGAAAGCATCGATGAATTAACCCCCACAGCTGATTATATCGATCCTGAACGTCCGGTAGACTCGGTTGAAATGAGCCGGAAGCTGGTACCAATTGACGAGCCAAAATCACCTAAAAAACAGATCATTATCGCCGCATTAGTATTATTGGCCGTCATTGCAATGACGGCTTTATGGAAATGGACACCACTAAATGACTGGTTAACGGCTGAAAATCTTCAACAATTGATCGAGACCCTCAACGACTATCCTTTTACCCCCCTTATTGTTATCACCGGTTTTGCTATTGCAGGCCTATTCGCAGTGCCGCTGACCTTACTGGTCGTCGCCGTTGCGATAAGTTTTGGTGCCTGGCCGGGAAGTATCTACGCTATTCTGGGGTCAATGCTAAGTGCGATTTTGGGATATATCGTTGGCGAGTGGCTGGGTCGGAGAAGTGTGTCGCAAATGGCCGGATCAAAATTAAACCGACTGTCCAAACGCTTGGCCAATCATGGTGTGATGGCTGTTATTACGGTTCGGATTATTCCCGTCGCGCCCTTTGTGTTGATAAATCTGGTCGCAGGTGCTTCCCATATCAAATTAAGAGACTTTATCTGGGGAACGCTGCTAGGGATGTTGCCGGGGATTTTAGCAATAACCGTTTTTGCGAATTCGCTGTTAAGAGTCGTTCAACAGCCTGAACCATTAGAAATTACTATTTTTGTATTGGTGGTTTTAGGGATTGGTAGCTTGATGTACGGTGTCAAAAGATGGCTGAACAGAATTTCGACAGACACGTGACCCAAATAAAACAACCAATTACCCTCAAGATCGCTACTTATAATATTCATGCCTGCATAGGGGCGGATGGACAATTTGATCCTGCCCGTATCGCTGCCGTTTTAAAAGAAATCGATGCCGATATTATTGCTTTACAGGAAGTAGAACACCATTCGATTGATGAGCTGGACTTACTGGAGTATCTGGCCTATCAGACGGGGCATGAAGCTATTGCCGGTCCGACATTGTTTCGGGAAACCCGTCATTACGGTAATGCCCTGCTAACAAAATTACCATTAAAGTCATTCAAACATATTGATTTAAGTGTTGCTGGTTTCGAGCCGCGAGGAGCTATCGAAGCTACTTTTGATGTCGCCGGCTATGAACTACAGGTGATTGCAACCCATTTAGGGTTGAAGTCGGCAGAGCGACGTTGGCAGGTGAAGCAGTTACTGGATGTTAAATCACAACAGGAAGCCGATATCAGCTGTCTACTGGGTGATGTAAATGAATGGTTGTTATGGGGGCGTCCATTACGTTGGTTACATAGACACTTTAGCGCCCCACCACACTTAGCCACTTTTCCGGCACGCTGGCCAATTTTCGCTCTGGATAGAATCTGGATTGCTCCGCAACGCAGCAAAATTAAACTCTCAGTTCATAAATCTGTTTTAGCAAGACAGGCATCAGATCATTTGCCGCTGGTTGCCGAGATTGTTTTCTGATCGCTATCAGGCACATTAAATAACCCGTCTTAGGCATTGCTCTGCAGCTAAATGTCGACTATCTTTGTTAAGATAACTTCAGAGGCATGTATGACCTATTGTGTAGCCATTACCTTAGATGCAGGATTAGTGCTGACATCCGATTCCCGAACCAATGCCGGAATCGATCAGGTGAGTACCTACAGTAAGATGACCCGGTTTGAGACCCATGCTGATCGATGTCTGGTATTAATGAGTGCAGGTAATCTGGCTACTACGCAATTTGTGGTTGAACAGATTCATCGCGATATTCGCGAAACTCAGGCGCGTAATTTAAATACCTTAAGTTATCTTTCCGATACCGCCGATTACATTGGTGAAATCCTCAGTAGTCGAATCCGCCGTTATTCTGAAAATGAAGCATCTGGCTTTGCCCCGGAAGCCACGTTATTGCTGGCGGGTCAGATTCAGGGGGGGCCTCCGCAGGCATTTATGATTTATCCGCAGGGTAATCACATTACCAGTTCCAAAGAAACGCCTTATCTGCAGATTGGCGAGAGCAAATATGGCAAGCCGGTATTGGATCGTTTTATCCGTCCGGATACTTCTTTACTGGATGCAGCCACCTGTTCACTGATCTCAATGGATTCGACCATGCAGAGTAATGTCAGTGTCGGCCCACCCATTGAAGTGCTGATGTACAAAAAAGACAGTTACAATGTTAGCAATCACTACCGGTTTGGAGTAGAACATCCATACCTTATTGAATTGAGGAAGGCGTGGGGTGATAAGCTTCGTCAGGCCTTTACCGAGATGCCCAGGTTCAGTGAGCAGTAAAAAATCAGTCGTTAAAGGTTAAATTTCATGCATTAGATCATGGATAAATTGCAGCTTTTTCTGCACTGCGGTAGACACCACAAATGGATAGGCATCAGCATTGCCGATACTTCTGTTCAACGCGTTCAACACCAACACCAGCTGCATCCATTCTGATAACCAGACATGAAATTCCCGATCCGTTTCGGGGGGACGAATAACCTCAAATTCCACCGCTGTTTCCAGTGTTTCATGCATCAACAGATAATGTGCCCAGGTTTCAGCCCAGTCTTCCAATGCATGAGCACTGGCGTAGGCTGAAATAAACTCCTGCTGAAAATCTTCAGGAGGTCCAGCCTCGTAATAAGCTGCCAAAGCATGAGGATAATCAATAGTGTCATCACCGAATAATGCTTTAAACGCATCATAAATCGGCTGGTTTTTTATCAGTTTTTCCCAGTAGAAATGCCCGATTTCATGACGGAAATGACCTAATAACGTGCGATAAGGCTCATTCATGGCCTCCCGGGTTGCTTCACGATAGCTGTTATCAGCTTCTGAAGCATTTAACGTGATGATACCTGCCGCATGACCACTGAAAACCTGCTCATGACCGTCAATCGGATTACTTATCTGGTCTTCCAGAAAATGAAACTGCAGTTGCTGTGTATCAGTGGATGGCCATTGATCTATTGGTAAACCCAACCGGAGCAAGCCATACAGCATTCTCCTTTTAGCCGCTTCCAGTACCGACCAGCGTTTAACGTTATACGGGTAGTTCTGATTAGGTATGACACGGGTTAACCGACAGGATAAGCATTGCGTAAAGTTATCATCCGCCTGCAGCAACCAGTTGCACTGCATCAAATGTTGATGATGTACACAGCGTTTATAACGTTTGTCCGGATTTTCCACCGAACGGAACTGGCCTTTGTAAGGCTCGATACTGAGGATACTTTGCTGTTCGGTATCAAATCCTAAAATGCTGTTACAGCTGTTGCAGTAGGTATTATCAAAAAAAACTTCTTGCCCGCAATGACAATAAAAACGTTTCATGCGACAGATCTATCGGGATGGAACCATTTTTGACTTATCTGAGAACTCAATTCAGCAAGTTTTGCCTGTAATTCATCCATCCGGGTATAAATCATCTCGGCTGGAAGCTCTTTCAGGTTTTCATTAAACATTTCAGACATAATTTTTTGATGATGTTCCAAAGTTGATGCTGCCTGTGGCAATGGCCATAAATACCGTCCAATTGCTTTAAGCGAAAAGAATAAAGAACGTGGAAAAGCCTCATCTCGAATCAGAAAAGTTAATACGCCATCGGCGTTAACGGATGAACTGTAAGTCTGAGTGTACATCTGCTGGGCACTTAATGCGCGTAATAAATGTGTCCATAAAATCCCTTCTGCTGCACGCATTGATTCACTGCGGTTTTCAGCCATCAGTAATGAAGTCATTTCAAGGATGCGACTGGTCATATCGGCGCGTTCCAGATGCTTGGCCGTTTGCATAAAATGATAGGCATGGTTGCGGCTCATATGATTAACCAATATGCCCCACACGGTCTGACAGCGTTCCATAATGGTCAATAGCAATTGCTGACGGCGTCGACGATTACTGATCGCGGCCATTTCATTTTTAACCAATAGATACAGCTCATTTACCTGCTCCCAGGTTTCTTCCGGAAGGATGTCTAACGAGGTTCGGGCATTTTCCCGAACGGCGGATAATGAATTAAGTAACGATATCGGGTTATTGGGTTCCGCCAGCAAAAATTGCATCACATTATTTTCATTAATTTGTTCAAAGTTGGCGTGATAAAACATTTCAGCATCAAAAATAGTGACTAAGGTAAACCAGTCAATTTCGACGTCTCTGGGCAAATCCATCAGCAACCCGGTATGGACATTGATTAAACGGGCGGTATTTTCGACCCGCTCCAGATATCTGGCCAACCAATAAACCCGTTCAGCAACCCGCGACAACATCAGTTAAGCCCTCCAAAATGTGAGTCATCCACTATCCAGGTGTCTTTGCTGCCGCCACCCTGTGAAGAGTTGACGACTAACGAACCTTTGACAAGGGCAACACGTGTTAAGCCTCCGGGCGTGACATAGTTATTTTTACCGGACAGGATAAATGGCCGTAAATCTACATGACGAGGCGCAATATGATCGCCGCAGCTGGTGGGTGATACCGACAATTTGAGGGTCGGTTGAGCAATATAGTTATTGGGATCGGCAATTAATAGCTGGCGAAACTCTTCAATTTTCTCTTCACTGGAATGCGGCCCGACCAGCATGCCATAACCACCAGACTCATTAGCAGGTTTGACGACAAGATCCGGCAAATTGTCGAGAACGTGCTGAAGTTGGTGCGGATCTCGACACATCCAGGTCGGTACGTTGGGCAATAAGGGTTCTTCGTTAAGGTAATAGCGAATCATTGCCGGCACATAGGCATAGATCACTTTATCGTCAGCAACACCGCAGCCGGGCGCATTGGCAATAGCCACTTTCCCTTCACGCCAGGCTTGCATAATTCCGGGAATGCCAAGTGTGGAATCCTCTCGGAACACCAGCGGGTCAATAAAATCATCATCTATGCGTCGATAAATGACATCAACTCGTTCGAGGCCATGAATGGTTTTCATATAGACATAACCATCATTGCCAACGGTCAAATCGGCGCCTTCCAACAAGATCAACCCCGCTTGCTGAGCTAATGCGGCATGCTCAAAGTAAGCTGAGTTATAGATTCCCGGCGTTAGTAAAACCATTTTTGGATGGGATACGTCGTCCGGTGCCAGCGAAGCCAGCATTGCTGAAAGATGTGATGGATAATCATTTACCGGGCTGATATGCAGTAATTTGAATAATTCCGGTAATACCCGTTTGGTGGTTTTGCGGTTTTCCAGCATATAGGCCACACCGGATGGCACACGCAAATTGTCTTCCAAAACATACATCGTGCCGCTGTCATCACGCACTAAATCCGAACCGCAAATATGCGCCCAAATGCCATGCGCCGGTTGCATGCCTTTGCATTGAGGTCGGTAACCTTTGGATTGCAAAACAACATCTTCCGGAATCAACCCATCTCGAATAATATTGCCATCGTTGTAAATATCATTGATGAACATATTTAAGGCACGAATTCGTTGCACCAGCCCCTTTTCGGTGCAGTCCCATTCACCTTTGGGAATGATGCGGGGAATGATATCGAAGGGCCAGGCACGATCAATATTACCGGCGTCGCTATACACCGTGAAGGTAATCCCCCGCTCAAGAATTTCGAGTTCAGAATCAACTATACGCTGCGCGAATGCCTCTTTACGCATGGATTTCAGATAATCCAGCAGTTTATAACTGAAGTGTCTTGGCTGATGTTGGTCGTACATCAGCTCATCGTAGAACTCTCCGGGATCATAATCACGCCACAGCTGCATCATGCTCATTTCCCTTCTTCAGATAGTCATGATAATGGGACTGCAATAGTTATGCCCTAAATCCTGGCCAAGCCCTAATGCATCCCATCACATGATTTGTTTGTCTTTTATATCCACCAGCAGTGGTGGATATAAAAATCAACAGACTCCAGCTTATTCATAGGTAATTACTGCTGTAATAAGGCAGCCCAGCCTTTTTTCTGCATACAGCCTAATAATCCACGGGTAACCAGGCTCATATTCGCTTCAGGCGAGTGTTCTTCACCTAATTCAGCTGTACAGGCTTTACTGTCATTCATTAATTTTTCCGGTCCAGCACCCGCACGCCACCAGGAATTAACCTGTAATTTTTCCATAGGATCCGCAGGTTTATCGTCAATTTCTGCCATGGCATCATCCGCTATCGAAATGGTTTTGCTTTCACCTCGACTTAGCGGAATCAAGGGCTTATCTGCACTAACGACTAACCAGCCTTGCTGTTGCAAGCATTGATCAATTTCTTTTTCAGAACGGAACTCTGTCTCACAGCGATCTTTTTCACTTTGAAAATCTGTCGCAGTCGCGCCCCGTTTATAACTGAATTCTCCCCCACAACCCGAAATGACTAACACGCTACTGAACAAAATCAGCGAACCGATTACCTGAATGCTTTGGGGTTTCATTTTTCCTCCTTAACAACCTGTTATTTGAAAGCGTGTTCTCAGAGTAACTGAAACCCTGCGTAACCCATGTACGCAATTTGACGTATTTAAGCACCAGAGCCGGCTGACTAGTATGGCTCTCGAAATGAATGGTTGATGAGCACCGAGGCGAATTCAACAAAACGCTTAATTCTGGTGAGATTTTCGGGAGAAGAAAAATGAAAAAACTGAACAAAGTTGCATATCTGGTCGCCTTGGCCACAACCACTACTCTGGCCCCAGTGGCGACTACTCATGCTGCTGGCACGATTACTTTTGGTGAAGATCAGTATGTCAGTGTTGGTTTTGGTTTGCGTGGCAGCTATAGCAATCTTGAAGATGCCGCAAATGATGGCGGCAATACTAATGATTTTGAGCTGGACAGTGCACGTTTGTATGTTTCGGGTTCATTAAATAAATACATCAAAGGGATGTTCAACTCTGAAAAATCAGGTGGAAATGATTCTTTCCAGATTATTGATGCGGCCGGTATTTTCCAATTTACCCCAGATATGGCGATTTGGGCAGGTCGTTTCCTGTCACCAAGCAGTCGGGCAAATATGGCAGGCCCTTACTACACATCAGGTGATGGTTATTGGGCAAATATTACTGCACGTTACGGCTGGAATGGCGGCACTATCGGTCGTGATGATGGTGTAGCTCTGGTCGCCACTGCATTTGACCAACGCCTGGCTTATTCTTTCGGCGCTTTTGAAGCTGACAAGATTTTTGAATTCAGTGGTGTTGGAGACGTTACCAATAATGCCAATCAAGATGATGACCTCATGTATGCCGGGCGCTTGCAATACAGCTTCTGGGATAAAGAGCCTGGATACTACGGCACAGGTAACTATCTAGGCACCAAAGATATATTCACTATTGGTTTAGCAGGCCGTCATAAAGGCGATGGTTCAGCTTCAGCAACTGAAGTAGGTGATTACTCACAGTGGACAGTTGATTTGCTCATTGAGAAGAAACTGGCAGCAGGTGCTGTATCGCTGGAAGCCGCCTATTTCGATTATGACACTGATGATGTCTTCCTATCAGAGCAGGGCGATGCTTATTACGTAAGTACTGGTTACATCTTTAACCAAAAAGTTGGCTGGGGCCAATTTATGCCATTCGTTCGCTACCAAAGTTTTGATTCTGATGCTGGTGAAACCGAGCGTACAGATTTTGGTGTGAACTACTTCATTGATGGCTATAACGCATCTGTTACCGCAGTTTATCGTGATCTGGAAAGGGATGGCTTAGCTGATCAAGATCAATTCGTCGTTTCAATGCAGCTGCAATTTTAATCCAAATATTACCTAGAAAAACGTTTCTTCAACGTAGGAGATACCGATGAAAACATTAGTAAAACTTGATTTAGATAAAAAGCCCTGGGAACAGGACGGTCAAATCCATAATCGCTGGCATCCTGATATTCCGATGATTGCCATGGTCAAACCGGGCGATGAATTCCGTGTGGAATGTATGGATTGGACTGGTGGCCAGATCGGTAACAACGACAGTGCCAATGACATTCGTGATGTGGACTTGTTACAAGTCCATTATCTCAGTGGCCCGATTGGGGTGGAAGGTGCAGAGCCTGGTGATTTGATGGTGGTCGACATCTTAGATGTCGGTACTTTTGAAGATTCACAATGGGGTTTTAACGCCTTCTTTTCAAAAGAAAATGGCGGTGGGTTTTTAACCGATCATTACCCTGAAGCACGTAAATCCATCTGGGATTTTAGCGGTATTTACACCACTTCACGTCATGTGCCGAACGTTAAATTCGCAGGCATTATGCACCCCGGTTTGATTGGTTGTTTGCCATCGAAAGAGATGTTGGCCGAATGGAACAAACGTGAAGCAGAATTGATTGCAACCGAACCGGATCGGGTTCCACCTTTAGCACTGCCACCAAATGAACAGGCTGCAGTAATGGGGCGTTTAAAAGGTGATGAAGCATCTAAAGCAGCAAAAGAAGGTGCCCGTACCGTTCCCCCACGTGAGCATGGCGGTAACTGCGATATCAAGGATTTGACCAAAGGTTCAAAAATCTACTTCCCGGTTTATGTGAAAGATGGTGGCTTGTCCATGGGCGACCTTCACTTTTCACAAGGTGATGGCGAAATCACTTTCTGTGGTGCTATCGAAATGGCCGGTTATCTGGATATCAAGGTTAGCCTGATTAAAGACGGTGTGAAGAAATACGGCATTAAAAACCCACTGTTCAAAAACAGTCCTTTAACACCGACTTACAGTGACTTCCTGATGTTTGAAGGGATTTCAGTTGATGAGCAAGGTAAACAGCATTATCTGGATGTACATGTTGCTTATCGTCAAGCCTGCCTGAATGCCATCGAATATTTGAAGAAATTCGGTTACACAGGTGAGCAAGCACTATCGATTCTAGGTACCGCCCCGGTTCAGGGTCATATTAGCGGCGTAGTGGATATTCCGAATGCCTGTGCCACGTTGTGGATTCCGACCGAAATCTTTGATTTCAACATCAACCCGACGGCAGATGGCCCATCACAATTTGTCACCCAGGGCTTTGACTTAAGTTCGACTTCTTAAGACGGGACATCACGTTATGCCGATATATGACTACCGATGTGAGCATTGTGGCGATTTCAGCGCGCTTCGCAAAATGAGTGAAGCCGACGAATCGGTGGAATGTGTTGAATGTGGCGAGACGGCGGTACGAGTTATCAGCGCACCCTATCTTGCCCTGATGGACCGTAACACGCGAGTTGCAAACGAGCGCAATGAAAAGTCAGCTCATGAACCAAAACAAGTGCGACGTTCCAGCTGCGGTTGTTCAGGAACCCACACGTGTAAAACCGATACCACTGATAAAGCCAAAAAAGCAGCTCAGGCCAAAAGTAACCCCAACGGCCTGATGATGCAGACCAAGAAAACCGCAAGACCCTGGATGCTCGGACATTGAGCTCCAAGAAAAACCGTTCGGAACAACGCTGTTCACTCTAAATTTGCTAACAGGAGATACACGATGAGTTACTTCAGTCGACGAAAATTTTTAGGTAAAACCGGAGCACTGTTAAGTGCAATGGTGGCTGCTGGATTTATTACCAGTAGTGCGATGGCAGCGGATTATCCGACTGCTGAAGTCAATACTACCGGACTTGCAGTGACAGATGACACTGTAACCGTAGGGATCTTGCATTCATTAACCGGCACCATGGCGATCAGTGAAACCGGTGCCCAGGAAGCCGAAAAGCTTGCCATCAAACAGATCAATGAAAGTGGCGGTATCCTCGGCCGCCAGATTGAGATCATTCAGGAAGATGGTGCCAGCGACTGGCCCACATTTGCTGAGAAATCCAGAAAGTTACTGGTGAATGATAATGTAGCGGCAGTTTTCGGTTGCTGGACATCGGCGTCACGTAAAGCCGCTTTGCCAGTTTTTGAGAAAGAAAACGGTTTGTTGTATTACCCGACTTTCTATGAAGGACTGGAACAATCCAAAAACGTTATCTACACCGGTCAAGAGGCCACTCAACAGATCCTTGCCGGTCTGGACTGGGTTGCTGAAGAAAAAGATGCCAAAACCTTTTATCTGATTGGTTCTGACTACATCTGGCCACGTACTTCAATGAAGATCGCTCGTATCCATATCGAAAAAGTACTGGGCGGTAAAGTGGTGGGTGAAGAGTACAAACCATTAGGTGATACCCAGTTTGGTTCAGTTATCAACAAAATCCGTCTGAAAAAACCTGACGTTATCTTCGCCGCAGTTGTGGGCGGTAGTAACGTTGCCTGGTTCAAACAGCTGAACGCTGCCGGTATCACAGCAGATAAACAAACGCTGTTGACCCTGTCTGTGACTGAAGATGAAGTTTTGGGTATCGGTGGTGAAAACCTGGAAGGCTTCTACTCGGTGATGAAGTATTTCCAAAGCCAGGACAATCCGAACAACGTTGCATTTGTAGAAGCATTTAAAGAAATGCATGGCGAAGACAGCGTTATCGGTGATGTGACTCAGGCCGCTTACCTTGGCCCATGGTTGTGGAAAGCAGCAGTCGAGAAAGCTGGAAGTTTTGATGTGGATAAAGTTGTTGCCGCATCTGAAGAAGGTGATATCGAGCTGACTACAGCGCCTGAAGGTTACGTCAAACTGCATCCTAATCATCACTTATGGAGCAAAACCCGTATTGGTAAATGGAACAAAGACGGTCAGGCAGAAGTGGTTTATACCTCTGATCTGATTGAGCCAAACCCATTCCCAGAAGGTTACCAATAGATCGAAATAGAACGTTCGCAAAAGCAGGCTGGTCCTTGACCAGCCTGCCAAGTGACAGAAGAGCGAAAGGTTGTTCAACCTTTGATTAACGAGTAAATGTTACGGAGTATCCGTTATGGGTGAGTATTCAGTACAGGAATTGACTTCAATTCTAGCCATGCAGGGCTTTGCCGGTATCAGTCTGTTCAGTGTATTACTGCTGATGGCACTAGGATTGGCAATTATTTTTGGACAGATGGGTGTTATCAATATGGCCCATGGTGAATTTATGGCGATGGGTGCCTATACAACTTACCTTCTCTCCGTAGTCACGGAAAGCTATTTTCCAGCGTTTATGAACTACTACTTTTTATTTGCAATTGTAGTTTCCTTCCTAGTGGCCGGGCTATTTGGCTACCTCACAGAATTTGTGCTGATCAGGCATCTTTATAAGCGACCCTTGGATACGTTATTGGCGACCTGGGGATTGAGTCTGATTATGCAGCAGTCGTTTCGTTCAATTTTTGGAGCACGCGAAGTCAGCCCGACGTTACCAGATTGGTTGATGGGTTCCTGGATGCCGACAGAAACGATATTTATTCCAATTAATGGCATGTTTGTTTTAGGTCTGACCACTTTGGTCACTATCGGTGTGTTTTTGCTGATGTATCGCTCGAGCTGGGGGTTGAATGTGCGGGCGACTACACAGAACCGGGTCATGAGTGGCGCCGTCGGTATTAATACCAAACAGGTTGATCGCCTGACCTTCGCGCTGGGTTGCGGTATTGCCGGTATTGCCGGTGCAGCATTTACCACTATTGCTTCTACAGGACCGACATCAGGTTCTTTATATATTGTTGATACCTTTATGGTTGTGGTCTTTGGTGGTGCAGCCAGTCTGTTCGGCACCATTGCCTCAGCATTCACCATCGCTCAGGCGCAATCCATTCTGGAGTTCTTTATCAGCGGCTCGATGGCGAAAGTATTTACCTTGCTGGCTTTGGTCATCATTTTGATGATGCGTCCTGAAGGTTTGTTCTCAATCAAAGTTCGTAAATAACCAGCAGGAGATAAATGATGAATTTTGTCTATGAGCGATTTTTAGGTGGTAAGAGTGGGGCGATTGCCCTTGGTATTCTGGCACTGCTGATTTTAGTGGTATTACCTCTGGCATTAGACTTGTTCCGGTTAAATCTGGTCGGAAAATATCTGACCTACGCTTTTGCAGCGGTCAGTCTGGTGTTGTTGTGGGGATATGGCGGCATTTTAAGTTTAGGACAAGGGATATTTTTTGGCCTGGGTGGCTATGCGATGGCCATGTTCTTGAAACTCGAAGCCTCTGATCCGGAAAGCACCAGTATTCAGACTACGCCAGGTATTCCAGACTTTATGGATTGGAATCAGCTGACCGAGTTACCATGGTTTTGGGTGCCTTTTGAAAGTTTCACTTTTACCTTATTAGCTATTCTTCTGGTGCCGTCGATATTTGCTTTTATCATTGGTTACTCGATGTTTAAGCGTCGGGTAGGCGGTGTTTACTTTGCGATAATCACGCAGGTCATTGCGGTGATTCTGACGGTATTGATTGTTGGTCAGCAGGGATTTACTGGCGGTATTAACGGTATTACCGATCTGAGAACCTTAAACGGCTGGGATATTCGGGATGATTCTTCCAAATATATCCTATATTTCATCAATGCTATTTTGCTATTGGGCGTCATTATGGTGAGTAAATTCATTCTCACCAGCAAACTCGGTCAACTGCTTCTGGCGATGAAAGACAAGGAAGATCGGGTGCGTTTTTCAGGCTATGACGTTTCCAATTTCAAAATATTCGTATTTTGTGTATCAGCCGTCATTGCTGCCATCGGCGGTGCGATGTTTACCTTGCAAGTGGGCTTTATGTCACCGTCTTTTGTCGGCATCGTTCCTTCGATTGAAATGGTTATTTTCGCTGCTGTCGGTGGCCGTATGTCATTGGTTGGTGTGGTCTACGGCACCTTGTTGGTGAATTACGGTAAAACGGCGTTTTCAGAAACTTTCCCTGAATTATGGTTATTCCTGATGGGTGGGTTGTTTATCGCAGTGGTGATGTTTTTCCCAAATGGATTGGCGGGTATTTACAACAAATATGCACCCAAAGTGAAGTTTTTAAAGCCATTATTTGATAAACCAGTGCAATCAGAAAAAAAATCTGCCACTAAGATTGAATCTGAAGCCACCACCGAGGGAGCTAAATAATGACAACTACAACAGATTTTTTGCTGGCAATTGAAGATCTCACCGTTTCATTTGATGGCTTCAAAGCAGTCGATTCGTTAACTATGTATATCGATAAGAATGAACTGCGAGTGGTTATTGGTCCTAACGGAGCAGGTAAAACCACCTTACTGGATCTGATCTGCGGCAAAACCAAATCCAGTTCCGGTTCGATTAGTTTTAAAAACAAACAAATGACCAAGATGGCCGAACATGAAATCGTTCGGGCAGGTATTGGTCGTAAATTCCAAACGCCATCTATCTACGAAAACCTGACGGTGTACCAGAATCTTGAAGTTTCATATCCGGAAGGACGTGGTGTATTTGGCAGTCTGTTTTTCAAGACCACTGATGAAGTGATTAAACGCGTTAATGAAGTGGCCAAAGAAATTCAGCTGGAAAACTTTCTTGATACTGAAGCGGCGATTCTCAGTCATGGTCAGAAACAATGGCTGGAGATTGGCATGTTACTGATGCAGGACCCGGAATTATTAATGCTGGATGAGCCAGTGGCCGGAATGAGCGCCAAAGAGCGCGATGAAACCGCCGAATTGCTCAATCGGATTTGCCAGAATCGATCGGTGATAGTGATTGAGCATGATATGGAGTTTGTGAAGAAAATCGCCCGTAAAGTCACCGTTCTGCACCAAGGCAAAATTCTTGCTGAGGGGACGATGGACAATGTTCAGGCGGATGAAAAAGTCATTGAAGTCTATCTTGGGCATTGATTTTAAGCTGGGAGATTAACCATGTTTGAAGTAGAAAATTTGCAAGTAAGTTACAGCCAGAGCCAGGTTATTCATGACATCAGCTTTAAAGTCGGTAAAAATGAAACGCTGGCCATTATGGGACGTAACGGAATGGGTAAAACCACGTTATTCAAATCCCTGATGGGGATCCTGCCCAGTCAATCAGATAAAGTCAGTATTGAAGGGACTGAAGTCGGCATTATGGAAAGTCACAACCGTGTTGCCAATGGAATTGCTTATGTACCGCAGGGAAGAATGATTTTTCCAACCTTAACGGTGCAGGAAAATATCGAAACAGGTCTGCAGGTGTCGAAAATGAAACAAATTCCGGATGAGATATTTGCCTTGTTTCCTGTGTTACATGATATGCGGCATCGCAAGGGGGGTAACCTTTCAGGTGGGCAGCAACAACAGTTGGCGATTGCCCGGGCTTTGGTGACCAATCCCAAAGTATTACTGCTGGATGAACCGACGGAAGGCATTCAACCTTCCATCATCAAAGACATTGCCAAGGTGTTGAATGAAATTCGTAAAATGCGTGAAATCACCATTATCGTTTCTGAGCAGGTATTGAGTTTCACAATGGAAGTTGCTGACCGTATTATCGTGATTGAAAAAGGCAAATTTATCCACGAGGATATGCGGGCTGACGTTGATGCCGACACGATAAAGAAATATTTGACGGTATAAGCGTTTGTTATTGGCGCTTAAATATGATGCTCTATGTCCAACATGAAGGAGTGTGTTGGCATGAATGTTTACTCAGAATTAACACAACAAAATGATAAACCCGTAATTAATCAGTTGATGACTGGCTGGGATGCCAGTCTCAAACTGATCTTCGATAGCCGCATTAATAAAACCATCCTTGCCCGTCGACAGCATTATGGGCCGTTGGTGATTCAGAAAATTCTTTACCCTGAAGGTGATAATCCTGCCCATGGCGTGATTATTCACCCTCCCGGTGGCGTGGCAGGTGGCGATAATCTGCAATTAACGGTGCAAATGCAAACCGAATCATCCGCAGTGCTAACCACTCCAGGCGCCACCAAATGGTATAAGTCAGCTGGTCGTCAGGCCAGTCAACAAATTGAAATGACGATTGATGATAATGGTCAATTAGAATGGCTGCCGCAGGAAAATATCGTATTTAACGGCGCTGATGTGGCGCTTAATACTCAGGTTAATCTTAGTGAAACAGCCGTATTTGCGGGTTGGGAAGTGGTTTGTCTGGGCAGGCAGGCAAGTGGTGAGCGCTGGACTAGTGGGCGTTTTCGCCAAAAGTTACTGATTAAACGTGAAGACAGATTAATCTGGAATGAGTCTGCATTACTGGATCCAGATAGCAGAGTGCTGCGTTCAATGGCCGGATTACATAACCAAGTGGTATTTGGCAGTTTCGTGGTGGCCGCTGGCACTGCGCCTGCAGAGATCCTGCAAAGCTGTCAGGACATTAATATTGATTCTTCAGCCGATTATGGCGTTTCAGCACTGCCGGATATATTCACGGCACGTTATATTGGTCCCTGTGCCCAGGAAGCCAAAATATATTTTGAAAAATTATGGCACTGCCTGCGTCCGTGGTATGGCAAGCGATCAGCTGTCCGGCCTCGCATTTGGGCTACCTAGATAAAGATAAACAAGGTTGAAAAAGCAATGGAACTGACTCCTAGAGAAAAAGATAAATTACTTATTTTTACCGCGGCACTGGTGGCCGAGCGACGTAAAGACCGAGGTCTGAAGCTGAATTACCCGGAAGCGGTTGCCTATATCTCGGCGGCGATTATGGAAGGGGCAAGAGATGGCCGAACGGTTGCTGAATTGATGGACTATGGTGCGACATTACTGACATTGGATGATGTGATGGAGGGTATTGCTGAAATGCTGCCGGAAATTCAGGTCGAAGCCACCTTTCCTGACGGCACCAAACTGGTCACCGTGCATAACCCAATTATCTGAGGATACTGACTATGATTCCCGGAGAAATGCGAGTAAAACCAGGCGATTTACAGATGAATGTAGATCGCGAACAAATCACTCTTGATGTCTCCAACAGCGGCGACCGGCCGGTACAGATTGGATCGCATTATCATTTTTTTGAAGTCAACGATGCTTTGCAGTTTGATCGCGATAAGGCATATGGATTTCGCTTAAATATTGCTCCGGGTACCGCTGTCCGGTTTGAGCCTGGTCAAACACGTACCGTCGAATTGGTTGCGTTGTCCGGTTTGCGACAGGTTTATGGCTTTGCTGGTCGTGTGATGGGAGCTTTATCATGAGTCTGAAAATTGATCGGCAGGCTTATGCCGAAATGTTTGGCCCCACTGTTGGCGACAAAATCCGACTGGCCGATACAGAATTATGGATTGAAGTCGAACAGGACCTCACCACCTACGGTGAAGAGGTCAAGTTCGGTGGTGGAAAGGTCATCCGCGATGGGATGGGGCAGTCACAGAAAGTATCTGCTGAAGTCGCTGATACAGTGATTACCAATGCCCTGATAGTGGATGCCGTTACCGGCATTATCAAAGCCGATGTGGGGCTCAAAGATGGACATATATGGGCCATTGGCAAAGCCGGAAATCCAGATATTCAACCTGACGTAACGATTCCTTTAGGTGCCGGCACCGAGGTCATTGCCGGCGAAGGCATGATTCTTACCGCGGGTGGTATCGACAGCCATATACACTGGATCTGTCCTCAACAAATTGAAGAAGCCCTGATGTCGGGGATAACCACCATGCTGGGTGGTGGCACCGGACCGGCAACCGGAACCAATGCAACCACCTGTACGCCAGGACCTTGGCATATTCACCGGATGCTGGAAGCCGCTGAAGCCTTTCCGATGAATATGGGGTTTTTTGGCAAAGGAAATGTCTCCCAACCAGAACCCGCCAGAGAACAGATTGAAGCTGGCGTTATCGGCCTGAAATTGCACGAAGACTGGGGTACCACACCTGCTGCTATCGATAATTGTTTATCCGTGGCCGAAGAGATGGATGTTCAGGTGGCGATCCATACCGATACGCTCAATGAATCAGGTTTTGTAGAAACCACGCTGGCTGCCTTTAAAGGCCGCACCATTCATACTTTTCACACTGAAGGTGCTGGTGGTGGTCATGCACCGGATATTATCAAAGCTATCTCAGCCGAAAATGTTATTCCTTCGTCCACCAATCCCACGCGACCATTTACTATCAACACTATAGATGAACATCTGGATATGTTGATGGTGTGTCATCATCTGGATCCATCGATTGCCGAAGATGTTGCGTTTGCCGAATCACGTATCCGCCGCGAAACCATTGCCGCTGAGGATATTCTTCACGATACCGGAGCGTTTGCCATTATGTCTTCAGATTCCCAGGCGATGGGGCGGGTAGGTGAGGTGGTCATTCGCACCTGGCAGACCGCGCATAAAATGAAAGTACAGCGAGGACCTTTGAAAGAAGATGCCGGGCGTGGCGAAGGTGATGCAGATAACTTCCGGGTAAAACGTTACATTGCCAAGTACACCATTAATCCGGCGATTACCCATGGCTTTTCCCATAAAGTTGGTTCCATTGAAGCCGGTAAATTTGCTGATTTGGTGTTATGGCGTCCGGCATTTTTCGGGGTGAAGCCGTCGCTGATATTAAAAGGCGGCATGATTGCCGCAGCGGCAATGGGCGATCCCAATGCGTCTATCCCCACACCACAACCGGTGCATTATCGGCCGATGTTTGGCAGTTTTGGTAAAGCATTAAAAACCTCATTAACTTTTGTTTCAGAAGCGGCTTTGGCCAATCCTGCGGTTGCAGCACTGGATTTGCAGAAACCGCTGGTAGCAGTGAAAAACTGCCGAAATATCAGTAAAAAAGATATGGTGCTGAATAATGCCACGCCAAAAATTGACGTGGATCCTGAAACCTATCAAGTCATGGCCGATGGCGAGTTTCTGATTTGTGAACCTGCCACCGAACTGCCAATGGCCCAGCGTTATTTCCTGTTTTAGCAATTTATAGACAAGGGTCAACAATGTTATCGATTTCGACCAAACTGGATCATATTCACAGCGATACGGAGATTGCTGATGTGGTCAGTCTGAGTTTTGATTTAAGGCAGAAAAGCCGGATTCGCGTGACCTTGCAGTCAGGCGTAGAAGCCGCGTTATATATGCAGCGCGGCACAATTTTACGTGGTGGCGATTTTCTACAGGCGGATAGTGGTGAAATCATTGAAGTGATTGCTGCCGATCAGGCCATGATGAAAGTAACTGCTACCACTTCAAAGGCATTAACTCGAGCGGCTTACCATTTGGGGAATCGTCATGTTCCGCTGGAAATAGGGGATGGCTGGCTAAAGCTGGAAACTGACTCAGTTCTCAAAGATATGTTGCTGGGGTTAGGTGTGCAGGTTGAAGAATTACAGGCACCATTTGAACCGGAATCCGGAGCCTATGCTGCTGGTGGCGGGCATCACCATCATCATGACGATGAACATTCACATGATCACGTTCATGCACACGGACATAGTCACTAAGATGAGCTCTACCTCGCTTTCCCGTCTGTTACAGCTTGCCAGTCCGATGCTGCCGGTAGGTGCATACAGTTATTCACAGGGACTCGAATGGGCAATTGACTCCGGTGAGGTGATTGATATTGAATCATCGAAGCAGTGGATTGGCGATGTGCTGTCGATTTATTATGCCAACTTTGAATTACCGGTATTGCTAAGGTTATATAAAGCCTGGCAACAAATGGATGGTCCACTAATACACTATTGGGATGAGTATTATCAGGCAGGACGCGATAGCAGTGAAGCACTGGCAGAAACCCGACAGATGGCCTATTCATTACTCCGTTTACAACGTGATTTAGCTACCTGGCCACCTCAAATCGTCTTATTAAGCGGCAGCCTGCAACAACCGGCTTTTCCAACCATTTATTCAGTCAGCGCCCTGTGCTGGGAAATTGCGCTTGATGATATGTTGCATGCCTATGCCTGGTCTTTTCTGGAAAATCAGGTCAGTGCGGTGATGAAAACCGTGCCTTTGGGACAGGTGGCCGGGCAACGTATTCTGTCAGAGTTAGCGATGACTTTGCCTGCTTTAGTTGATCAAGCCATACAATTGCCTGATGACGATATTCAGAATTTCTGTCCGGCGCTGAGCATTGCTGGCTGTCGACATGAAACCCAGTATTCCCGTTTATTTCGTTCATGAAGAAGAGAAAAACAAAATGAAAGAACCTTTACGAGTTGGCATAGGTGGTCCGGTTGGTTCCGGTAAAACCGCCTTAACGTTGGCCTTATGTAAAAGATTACGTGATAAATACAATATTGCTGTGGTGACCAATGATATTTATACCAAGGAAGATGCCGAGTTCTTAACCCGCAATGAAGCTTTGTCTGCAGACCGTATTATTGGTGTTGAGACTGGTGGTTGTCCGCATACAGCCATCCGTGAAGATGCATCGATGAATCTGGAAGCTGTGGCCCAACTCAGTAAACGTTTCGATCCGTTGGACATCGTGTTTGTCGAAAGCGGTGGCGATAACCTGGCTGCGACGTTCAGTCCAGAATTGTCGGATCTGACTATCTATGTGATTGATGTGTCTGCCGGTGAAAAGATACCCCGTAAAGGCGGCCCGGGCATTACCAAGTCGGATCTGCTGGTGATCAATAAAACCGATTTAGCGCCTTTGGTGGGTGCTTCGCTGGACGTGATGGATCGTGATTCAAAACGCATGCGTGGCGAACGGCCCTTTGTTTTCAGCAACCTGAAACAGGAAGACGGTCTGGATGAGATTGTGGCGTTTATTGAAAAACAGGGACTGATGTTGAATTAATCGTTTAATCAAGAGGGAAAAGAAATGAAAAAAATGATGTTAACGTTACTGGGTATATTCGCTTTTCCGGCCATTGTTTTTGCCCATCCGGGCCATGATATGGCTAATTTTGCCAGTGGGTTCACCCATCCGTTTACCGGTATTGATCATTTGCTGGTGATGCTGGCGGTAGGTTACTGGGCCGGAAAGTCTTTGTCTTCTGCACGCTGGCAGGTGCCGATGCAGTTTGTGATATTTATGTTGGGCGGTGTGGCACTGGGTGCAATGATTTCCGGATTGGCATTTGTTGAAGTAGCGATTGCCGTCAGTGTTTTGGCAATGGGTCTGGTGATTTTACTCAACACCTCAATTAATCGATTCTGGCAACTGACATTAACCACAGTATTTGCGTTATTGCATGGCTTTGTTCATGGTCAGGAGCTGGTGGCTGCCGGTAATGGTATGGCGGCGGTTGCGGGCATGCTATTGGCCACAATGATATTACTCAGCGCAGGGGTTTATCTCGCGAGCTTTAAAAATCAATTAGGCATAATACTTCAACGCGGTTTTGCTGCGCTTTTAACGCTTAGTGGCGCCTATTTATTGATCATGTAAATGATGTCTAGAGACGGGGGATCGCTCATCCCCCGTCATTTCTAGCTTTAAAAACCTCAATACGCAATATTACGTAGATAAAAACTCGTCAGTCATACGTTATGATGTGACTGGGTAAGCTATGTGTATATAACTCAATTCTATTGAGTGCGCAGATCCATCAAGCCATGGGCTAAATTTATCGGGAAGTAATGCTTTGATGGAGTCATCAGAAAATAATGCACCGCAACGTATTGTTAAAATCCGTCGTGATTACAATACCTGGGTCGCCAACGAAACGCTGGAAGACTATGCGTTGCGTTTTACACCACATTCGTTCAGAAAATGGTCGATTTTCCGTGTCTCCAATACTGCACTTGGTGCCATTTCATTTCTGGTTCTGGAGGTTATCGGCGGTGCTTTGGCCGTTAACTTTGGTTTTGTGAATGCCTTTTGGGCCATTCTGACCATTAGTCTGATTATCTTTCTGACCAGTTTGCCCATCAGTTATTATGCCGCCAAGTATGGCCTGGATATGGATTTGCTGACCCGCGGTGCGGGATTTGGCTACATCGGTTCTACCATTTCCTCTTTTGTCTACGCTACCTTCACCTTTATTCTGTTTGCGCTGGAAGCCGTGATCATGGCGTATGCCCTGAGCATGTATTTCGACTTGCCCATCTATGTCTGGTATCTGATTTCTGCTGTGGTGGTTATTCCATTAGTGACCCATGGTGTGACGTTAATCAGCCGGATCCAGATGATTACCCAGCCGATATGGCTATTCCTTATGGTGCTGCCATTCATTTTTATTTTTGCCAAAGAGCCCGATGCAATTCGTGGCTTAATGAATTTTGCCGGCAGCTCTGGTTATGACAGTACGTTTAATATTTATATGTTTGGTACTGCCATCGCCATTGGTATGGCATTGATCCCTCAGGTGGGGGAACAGGTCGACTTTCTGCGATTTATGCCGGAAAAAACCCAAAAAAACCGTTTTCGCTGGCATTTAGGAGTTATATTCGCCGGTCCGGGCTGGATTTTTATCGGCATGATCAAAATGTTTGCCGGGGTTTTATTGGCTTACCTGGTGTTGAACGGGGCCAAGTCGGTTGAAGAAGCCGTTAACCCCACCTATATGTACCATGTGGCATTTAGCTATGTTTTTTCCAACGCGGATGTGTTGCTGGCGGTCACGGTCTTTTTTGTGGTGCTGTCCCAAATTAAGATCAATATCACCAATGCCTACGCAGGTTCACTGGCCTGGTCCAATTTCTTTGCTCGTCTGACTCATAGCCATCCTGGCAGGGTAGTGTGGTTATTGTTCAATGTCTTGATTGCGACCATGTTGATGCTGCTGGATGTGTTTCAGGCACTGGAACAGATTCTGGGGCTGTACTCGAATATCGCCATTTCCTGGATCACCGCGGTGGTGGCCGATCTGGTGATTAATAAACCCCTTGGCTTAAGTCCTAAAGGCGTCGAATTCCGCCGGGCCTATCTGTATGACATCAACCCGGTAGGAGTGGGAGCAATGGCGATTGCTTCATTGTTATCAGTGCTGGCGTTTGTCGGCGTATTTGGCTTGGAAGCGCAGTCATTTTCATCGTTTATTGCCATGTTTACGGCGTTAATCTGTTCGCCGTTATTTGCCTGGTGGACCAAAGGAAAATATTATCTGGCGCGTCAGCCATATAAGTTTCATCCCGCTAAAACCAAAGAAACCTGCAGCATATGTGAGCGTGAGTACGAAATTGACGACATAGCCTATTGTCCAGCCTATCAAGGTGCGATTTGTTCTTTGTGCTGTTGTCTGGATGCCCGCTGTAATGATGCCTGTAAGCCTCATGCCAAACTGGATTCGCAGTGGCAGGCGACCATGACAAAACTGCTGCCGAAAGCATTATGGGGTTATATCCAGAATGGGGTTGGGCATTACATTCTGCTGATGGGTATGACGGTGCTGTTGCTTGCGTCGATTTTTGGGCTGATTTATCTGCATATCTCGCTGACCCTGACCGAGAATGCGTGGCAGATTTTGCCGGAGATCCAGATTGGCTTCCTGAAAGCCTTTGCAGCATTGGTATTGGTCAGCGGGATTATTGTCTGGTGGCTTATTCTGACATCACAAAGTCGTAATGTGGCCCAGCAGGAGTCCAACCATCAAACCAGTTTGCTGCAACGTGAAATCATTTTGCATGAACAAACCGATGCTGAATTACAGCAGGCCCGTGTGGTTGCAGAACAGGCAAACCAGGCTAAAAGTCGCTATATCACCGGTATCAGTCATGAGTTGCGTACTCCATTAAACAGCATACTGGGCTATGCCCAACTGATGGATAACAATGCCGATGTGACGACAGAAAACAAAAATGCCATCAAAGTGATTCTGCGTAGTGGTGAACATCTACTGTCGTTGATTGAAGGCACTTTGGACATTGCCCGTATAGAAGGTGGAAAGCTGCAATTTGACATCAAATCGCTGCGTTTTCCTGAGTATATCCAGCAAATTATCAGCATGTTTGAATTACAGGCGATTAACAAAGGGCTGAAATTTGAATATGAAATCAGCTCGGATTTACCTCGAATTGTGCGTGCCGATCACAAACGGTTAAGCCAGATATTGATCAATATTATTGGTAACGCAGTGAAATACACTAGTGAAGGTGCTATTTACCTGCGGTTTAATCATGCCCGTGAATTTCTCTCGATAGAGGTGGAAGATACCGGCCCTGGCATCAAGCAATCCGAGCTCGATCATATTTTTGAGCCATTTATTCGGGGCAGTGCGGCACAGGGAATTGGTGGTACCGGATTAGGACTGACGATCAGCAAGTTGCTCACCGAGTTGATGGGTGGTGTTTTGCACGTTGAAAGTAAGGTTGGCAAAGGCACCACTTTTTTTGTCAGACTGTTTTTACCTTCAGTGCGGGTCGAAGAAGATTTAACGCTTATCTCCACCCGAATGCCAGTGGGTTACCGGGGACCGCGGCGTAAATTACTGGTGGTGGATAACGAACCTGTGGATCGTGAACTACTGTTAAATATTCTTGAGCCACTGGGTTTCGAAGTCAAAGAAGCTGCTTCGGGAGCAGAATGTTTACGCATTTATCCGGATTTTCAGCCGGAAATCATTTTTATGGATTTGGCGATGCCGGAAATGGACGGCTGGGAAACCTGTCATCTGATCCGTAATGTGCATAAGTCTGATGTCAAAATTGGCATTATTTCAGCTAATGCATTCGATAAAAACCTGGAAAATTCATCGGGTATTACCGATAAAGACTTTATCCTGAAACCGGTTAATCTCTTTGAACTGATCAACTGGATTGGTGAAAGACTTAATCTGCAATGGATAGAAAATAAGGAAGAACTGATTTCTGAATCCTCCGTGGTGGAATATTCACTGCCCCCGGTAGAGGTGTTGAATAACTTGCTGGAGATGATCAACATGGGCTATCTGGTCGGTGTCCGTAAATTGATTACCGAGATTGATGAACAAGGTCTGTCCTGTGAACAGTTTGTTAGTGAAATACGTCAAATGTCTGAAAAATTTCAATTAGGCACCATGAAAACCTTTATAGAAGAGAAATTAGCTAATGTCTGAAAGCCCGCTTAATGCTGTGGTGCTGGTGGTTGATGACACACCCGATACGCTGGCGCTCTTACATGATGCTTTGGTGGAATCCGGTTATACCGTTCTGGTGGCCGATAATGGCGAATCCGCATTAAAAATCAGTCTGGAAGCTACTCCGGATATTGTTCTTCTGGATGCGTTAATGCCCGGAATGGATGGATTTGAAGTCTGCCGGCTGCTAAAGCAGGATTTAAATACCCGACATATTCCAGTGATTTTTATGACTGGCCTGACCGAATCCGAGCATGTTGTTGCCGGATTTTCCGCTGGTGGTATCGATTATGTCACCAAACCGTTGAGCCCGGTCGAAGTCATTGCCCGTATCAATACGCATCTGAAAAATTCACGTTTGATCAATCAGACCCAGGGCGCACTGGATGCATTCGGCCAGGCTGCCATTGCGGTGTTACCGAGCACCGGCAAGATTGTCTGGCAAACCCCTTTGGCGCGTCAGTTGATTGAAAAATATATGAGTCATGATGACGATCTGTTGATTCAGGATACCCCTGGAGCATTGCAGGATTGGGTGATGCAATTACATCAGGGTGGAGAAAGACGGTTACGTCCATACATCGTACATAAACCAACCGGGCGACTAATTTTTAATCCTGCTGATCTGCAAAGTGAAGAGCAATGGCTGATCCTGTTACGAGAAGAGTCTGAAACCGCACAGATTGAAGCCTTGCGTGCGGTATTTAATCTCACCAACCGGGAGTCGGAAGTGTTGCACTGGGTAATCCTTGGCAAAACCGACAAAAGTATCGGTGAAATTCTCGGTACCAGCCCGCGTACCGTTAATAAACATATGGAACATGTGTTTACTAAACTGGGAGTGGAAACCCGTACGGCAGCAGCTTCGCTAGCGGTTAATAAACTGCGCTCTTTAAGCGGTAGCAACAGTTTTGGCGCTCACGAGTAATTTATCTATCCAAACTCATCTTTAATTTCGTGTATTACAACGGCGTGAACATGAAAAAACACTGAACGGGCATTTATCAATCTGATTGATAATTCAGGAGTATTCATGATCAAAGTTGGAACCGTACAACAAATCTGGCGTTATCCAGTCAAAGGCATGGCAGGCGAAAACCTGAATTATTGTCATTTGGGCGATATGGGCTTACAAGGGGATCGTATCTGGGCGTTGCGGGATGTGGAGCGTCAGGAAATTCAAAGCTGTAAATTCAGGCCCCAGTTATTACGTTGTGTTGCCCGTTGTCGCAGTACCCAGATGACCGGAGCCCATGATCAGGTCGACATCCATTTTCCGGATGGTCGTGTTATAGGCAGTGACGATTCCCAGATCCATAGTCTGTTATCTGAATTAACCGGTCATGAGTCAACGTTGGAGTCGCTAAGGCCCTTAGCCGAACTGGATTTTTATCGACGTCATAAAAAAGATGACCATACCTGGTTGCAAGAGTTAAAAGACACCTTTGATCGTGAAGCCGATGAACCATTGCCTGAGATCCTGGATGATTTGCCATCAGCAGCAAAGGATTTTGTTTCTCTCCCAGGGACTTTTTTTCTGGTGACACCTTTTCACCTGCTCACCACCGCGACGCTAGCTCATATGCAACAACTCAATCCGGAAGCCGATTGGGATGTGCAACGTTTTCGTCCCAATCTGGTTATCGAAACGCTGCCTGGCATGGAAGGGCTGGTTGAGCAGGCCTGGGTTGATAATAAACTGCAAATTGGTCGTGCCACCATTGAATGTAGTAGCAGCACACCTCGTTGTGGGGCGGTGACCCGAACACAGCAATCGCTAGAATCCGACAGCAGCATATTACGAACCATTGTCAAACAAGCCGATCAAAATCTGGGTATTTATGGAGCCATCAAACAAAGTGCAGTGATTCGGTTAGGGGATGAGGTTTTTTTGCAGACATGATCGTCTTGATAGAGATTGTGTGAATTTACATACTTTTGAATTTATAGGCGCATTTCTGTTCAAATGAGTCACGTATTAATCTGAAAACTAAGAAACTTAACGCAGTTTAGATTAATCTTATTCAGCAATTATTAATTTGAAGTTGAAGGCCCACATTGCAACGACTAGCAATTTCCCTGTTGTTAATAAGCATGCTTTCTGGATGCGCCGGGTACCAACCCAAGGATATCTTTGCGCAGTCACGAGGCTGGCTAGAAAAAACAAGCGACCAACTTGAGGCTCTAAGCTCCCCTGCAAACAATGTGAACTATGATGATGAGGTAGAAGCATTGTTAGCCCAGCCTTATATCGATCCTCTGACCGATTATATTAATCAGCATAATGACGATGAAGATCGTGCTGAACCCTTGCGTCAGATTAGCGCTGCAAGAAAAATTCGCTGTCAGGAAATCGCCGATAAATATGCCACTCGACCCCTTACCCAGGAATCACTGAATCGCTACCAGGCTGGTTACAATTATTCCTGTCCTAAACAGGTAGAAGCATTTGCGTTGAGGCTGGCAAACGTCAAGCCATCCGAAAAAATAGCTGATTCTGATACGGAAAGCCCGTCACTCCCTGAGAAAACTGTGCTGGATGAAGCCATTGTCTCAAATGTAAATAAACAGCAACTGAACGATTGCTACTTGTTAACAACTATCAGCAATTTTAGAGAAGCAAAAACAGTTTGTCTGTTACCAGCTAATAGAGGCGATGTGCGTTCTCAATTAAATATGGCCATTATTCATAAAGCGCTGGCGAATTATTCACAATCATTAACATGGGCGAAAAAAGTTGAACCAGAATCCCCGCGTGCACGTTATCTGATCGGTGAGCTATATGCTTCCGGGCTGGGCGTAAAGCAGGATGCTCAAATGGCTTTTCACTGGTTTGAGAAAGCCGCAGAAGATGATTACGCCGATGCACAGTATATGACTGCCTGGAGTTATGAGACCGGTATTGGAGTGGAGCAGAACATTGATAAGGCACTTTTTTGGTATCAGCGTGCTGCACTAAATAACAATACTCCTGCAAAACACTCGTTGGGTGCCTTAATGGTTCAACAGAATAAAAATCCTTCAAGTTTTATTAAAGGCCAGAATTGGCTGATAGAGGCTGTTAGAGCAGGATATGCCGAATCTGCTTTAATGATGGGACAGATATTCCAAGGAAATAATAGCATCGAGGATAAAGCCAAAGCCGTTGCCTGGTTTGAGATCGCACAGCAGCAGGGTTCTGCTGAAGCGGCAGAACTGGCTCAAAAACTTCGAAATGGAATTAATTCTGATACGCTCAATAGCGCCCGCCAACAAATACATCGTACGTTGGAAGGACAGGAATAATGGCTTCTGGTAAGGCTGATTGATGCTGCGCTCATTACTGGTCGACTCCTCCAAAAAACTCATCTTGTGGATGTTATTTATGCTGGTAATTCTGTTTATTGCCGGTATGTGGATATTGTCGTCCCTAAATCTGAATTATTCTGAAGATGCCATTGGTGGAGTGCGGCAGAAGCAGATTGAAGAAACCTTTTTCAACAATCTGAATAAAATTGCACAAACACAAAGTGCATTGGAACGTTACACCACGGATTTAGCCCGTATCGGAAATCTGTTTGTTGATTTATATGGCTCGCAAAGCACTAAACAGGACTTTGATACTGAGCTGAATACGCTTTTAAAAACCAAGCTGAATGACTTTAACGGTACTTCAGCCGTGGGCATCTGGTTTGACTCCGAGTATGTCAGTCAGAAAGATCAGTTGATTTCCCGTTATACATTTCGCGACAAAACCAACACCATACAAACACTCACAGAGTCGAGTTCTGATTTAACCGGCTTTAAGCAACAACGCTGGTTCGAACTGGCAGGTCTAAAAGATGCTGAAAATAATGGTATGCAAGGCCGCAAAATCTACTGGACGCCGGTTTATTACAATGAAATCACTGACAGTGCCGTACTGACGCTAATAAAACCCATATTGAACAGCCAACAGCAAGTGGTTGGTTATGCTTCAACAGACTGGGAAGCGAAACAGGTTATTGATCTGGTCAGTCAGGTGAGCATTACCCCAAACACCTTTGCAGTATTGATAGATAAAAATAAACGCAAACTTTCCAGTTTGAGCCGACTTAATAATGAACGTTATGCCCAACAAATTATTGATTCAGTAATGCGCCAGGACTTTATCGGTTTATCAACTAAACATGACATTTCGCAGCTTGAATCGCGTCAGCAAAAAGCTTTGTTGCAAATGCATCAGTTCAGCGTTGAAGACAAAGAATATGTACTTTACGCGGCGGCCACGCCTGCTCAAATGTTATTTGCCGTTGGTATGCCTAAAAATGAAATTGATGCCGTGATCGCTCCGATGCGGATGATTAATCAACGTATCCTCATTGCAACCAGTATTGTCATACTGTTGCTATCAGCTTATCTGGTCTATCGCATTGCTTTGCTGATGCAGGAATTACAGGCTTCCTATACCGACCAACTGACCGGCTTACCCAATAGGGCAAGATTATTAATGGATCTGGAACAGCATCATGACAGTACCCTGATATTGATAAATATTGATCGGTTCCGTGAGCTGAACAGTATTTTTGGTAATGATTGTGGTGATGCAGTTTTACAAAGCCTTGCCGGAAATATTGCTGAATTCTGTCAGGGGTACAATCATGCTGATAGCGCCAGACTGTATCGGTTATCAGGTGACGAGTTTGTTCTGTTGGGATTTGCCTGGACAAAAGAGTTTTTAATCGGCTTTTTAAGACAATTAAGTGATTTCCTGCAGGAACAACAACTGAAATGGCAGGATCAGGATATTAGCCTGACGGCTACCATTGGTGCCGCCGAACAGCACAATACCGACACCGACAGTGAAAGCTCTCCCGATATACTGATTAGTCATGCAACCGCTGCATTACGTATTGCCCGTGAAAAATCGCGAAATTATTCCATTTACAATAACGAGCAGGATGTTAAGCGTGTCTACGAACAAAACCTGTTCTGGGCCAGACAGCTTAAACAAGCCTTGCAACAAGACCGCATTGTGCCGTGGTTTCAGCCGATATTCGATAATCAGAGCGGTCGAATCACTAAATATGAATGCCTAATCCGTATGATTGAGCCGGATGGCAAAGTGATCAGTCCCGGTTTGTTTTTAGCCATTGCCAGTAAATTACGTCTTGATAGCTTGTTGACCAGGGTAATGGTAGAAAAATCGTTCCAGAAATTTGCCGATCTGGATTACGAATTCTCAATTAATCTTTCCTATCATGATCTACTCGACAGAGAGCTTACGCAGTTTATTTTTGAAAAGCTCAAAACCTATCAGGTTGGAGAACGGTTAATTTTTGAAATCCTCGAATGCGATGGCATCGATAATTACAACGAAGTTCGTTTGTTTATCGATAAAGCCAAAGGCTTTGGCTGTAAAATTGCCATCGATGATTTCGGCACCGGTTACTCTAATTTTGAACATTTGCTACGTCTTAATGTAGATCTCATCAAAATCGATGGCAGCCTGATAAGAAACCTCAATGATGATCAGTCAGCCATTATTGTGACCCGTGGCGTAGTGCAATTTGCCCGAAGTCTTGGCATCAAAACCGTTGCGGAGTTTGTTCACTGCGAAGCTGTACAGAAACAAGTTCAGGCGCTGGGCATCGACTTTTCCCAAGGGGCCTATTTCAGTATGCCTAAGGCAGAACTGGTTGAAACACAGAGCTGACCTTAAATGAAGGTATCTTTAGTGGCAGCCTGAAAAACAAACAATTTCAGCCCATTGGTTACGCCCAAGCGTATTATTTCGGTACACTAACTTATCTCTACCTCTGAGATCAGCTATTAGCCATGCAATCTGCCAAAAACACCTTTCTGAAATATCGAAGTCTACTGATCTGGGTCGTCGGTATTTTGGTGTTATATACCCTAATCGGTTTCTTTATACTGCCCTGGGTGGCAGAAAAGCAATTGGTGAAGACCCTGCAGCAGCGGCTTGGCGTCCAGGTCAGTGTTGAACGAATCCAGTTTAATCCCTATACATTTGAAGCGACAGTCGACAATCTGCAATTAACCACCGAGCAGGATGAGCCGCTGGCAGCCTCAGAAAAGCTCTACCTCAATCTGCAACCTTTGCACTTGGTGAGACTGACCTTACGACTGGAAGAAATCAGCCTGGCTGATACGACACTACATTTCCGACGTTATTCAACAACGGATAATACGCTGACAAGACTGGCGGACAACTGGGCTGCTTCAGCTAAAGAGGATGCGTCTGAAGACGAAGCCAATCAATCCAGCGAAAAAGACGAGTCTTTATTCACCTTGGAAATAGCTGCGGTTAACTATACCGAAGGTGAGATTCATTATCGGGATGAAGTACCCAAAGAGCCTTTTGAAACGGTATTGCGTCCGGTTAATATTCATCTGCAAGACTTTTCCACCGAGGCCAGCCAAAACGCCAGTTTAGATTTGGCGATCGGACTGGAAAATGACGCAAAATTGTCCGCAGACGGAAAGCTAAGCATGGCTCCGTTACAGTTATCGGGTCAGGTAACTCTGGATAATTTCAGTTTACAGTCGCCGTATCGTTATTTTAAGGCACAGTTGCCATTTGAATTGAACCAGGGGCGGCTGGATTTACAATTGTCCTACGATATCGATTTTGCCGATGAAGTGGCAGATATTGATCTCAGTGCGATTGATATAGGCTTGACCGGTTTTAGTATTCATCAGCCCGAAATGACCGAAGCGTTATTGCAAGACGGGAAACTGGAGATAAAAAACGCCAGTTATGCCTTTCCGGAAAATCAGCTCATATTGGATAACGTTTCATTGACTGATTTCAAACTGGCAGTCAGCCGAAACCAGCAGGGTGATATCAACTGGATGCAGTTAATAGCTGGCCTGCCTGGACAAGGTTCTGAGGCAGTGACGGATGCTACTGATGAACAAACCGCTAAACAAAACACGTCACCCTTTACCTTGAAAATTGATGCGTTAAGTTTTACCGAAGGTGAGATTCAGTATCGTGATGAAAATCCGCAGGAGCCTTTTGAAACGGTATTGCGTCCGGTCAATATTCAACTACAAGATTTTTCCACAGAGGCCAGTCAAACCGCCAATATAGATTTAGAGATTGGACTGGAAAACGACGCGAAATTGTCGGCAGGCGGAAATTTAACCATGTCGCCGTTACAGGTAGCAGGCCAGGTAACGCTGGACAATTTCAGTTTGCAGACGCCATATCGTTATTTTAAGGGGCAGCTGCCTGTTGAACTGAATAGTGGCCGAGTTGAACTGCAAACGTCTTACGATATCAATTTGGCCGGTGATGCTACAAAAATAGATCTCAGTGAGGTAGATATTGAAATAGCCGAGTTAGATATTCACCAGCCTGGTGAGAGTGAAGCGTTATTGCAAGGCGGTAAGCTGACCATTAGTAATGGGCGTTATGTTTATCCAGACAATCAGCTCACTATAAAATCGGTTTCACTGGATGATTTCAATCTGGCTGCAACCCTAAACGAGCAGGGTGAAATCGACTGGTTACAAGTATTGGAAAATATGCCTGAGCCTGCCACGGATGAACCTGATACGGAAGCATCACCACTTCAGCTCGATATCGCCAATCTGGCCATCAATAATACCAAGCTGACGTTAATGGATGAACAACTGAAAACGCCCTTTACTCAAACAATGATGCTGTCTGGCAGCATGCAGAATTTCACTATGGCAGAGGGTAATCAGATTCCTTTTACTACTGATATCAGTTTGCAAACAGGAGGTGATATTGGGATTGAGGGTGACATTCAATTGTTTCCAGAACTGGACGTTCAGGCAGAGGCTACTATAGATAAATTAGCCTTGAAGCCGGTGCAACCTTATCTCAGCATGTATGCACATGTTGGTATTGTCAAAGGTGAAGTCAGCTCCACCGCCCAGATTACTTCTAATCAACAAAAGCCGTTTAGCATCCAGGCTAATCTAACGGTTGAAGGTGTACAGCTCGATAATCAGAAAAACAATGAAAAACTGTTCAGCTTCGACCAGCTGGACCTTAATACAATTGATTTTTCATTAGCGAAACAACGACTGGCCATCTCGGAAGTGATTGTTGATGCACTATATGCCCGCATATTTATCAACGAAGATGGCGAAACCAATGTAAGAGGATTACTCAAGGAGCAACCAAACGACAAAGCTGAGACAGAGAGTAAAGATCAAGACAGCCTCTTCAATGGATATGAGGTGTCAATTGGCAAAGCCATTATTAATGACGCCAGCTCACGTTTTACCGATGCCAGTTTACCGATAGTTTTTGATACAAATATGCAGGCACTCAATGGCGAAATAAGTGGTTTTTCTACGCTTTCGGAGCAACCTGTAGAAATGACATTGGAAGGAAAGGTTGATGAATTTGGTTTGGTGGAAATTGATGGTGAAATAAAACCATTAGCCCTTCGCGATTTTGCGACGGTAAAACTGTCTTTCAGTAATATTGATTTGCCTGCAATGAGCCCCTATACAATCAAATTTGCAGGTAGACGTATCGACGAAGGACGTGGTGACGTAGAGCTGACGTATAAGGTTGATGAGGGTGAACTATCTGCAACAAATAATATTGTGTTGCGTGATATCGAGCTTGGGGAACGGGTTGAGGCGCCAGATGCCCTGGATTTACCGTTAGATTTGGCGGTGTCTTTACTTAAAAATAAGGAAGGGGTGATTGATCTGACCATTCCAGTAAGCGGCAGTGTCAGTGATCCCAATTTCGATATGAGTGCGGTTATTGGGCAAGCTATTAATCAGGCAGTCACCAATATTGTTACGGCACCTTTCAAATTTTTGGGAGGGTTATTCGGCAGTGACAATGAGGAACCCATAGACAACGTACGTTTTCGCCCCGGCGACAGTGGCCTGGCTCCTCCTGAACAGGAAAAATTACAGAAGCTTGCAGGAGCATTGGCCGAGCGTCCGCAATTGGCGATAAACATTCCCCCAACCTTTGCAATTGATGCCGATCGTCAACAGCTCAAAAAATCAGCCGTCGAGCAGCGTATTGAATCGCGTCTCGATCAAACCGATCCGGAAACACAATTGGCAGAACGTCGACAAACAGTTTTGGAAAAACTTTATCTTGAGGCGGAATTAAGTCCAATTTTGAGGACACTGCAACAAGAATTCACTGTAAAACCTGAAACTCAGGATACAACTGAACTGGATGTGCTGGCTTACAACGCTGATTTGAAACAGCGATTAATTGAAGCAGAGTCGATATCAGCTACCCAGCTGCAACAATTAGCTGAAAAACGTCAGCAATCCGTTATCGAGTACATTCAACAACACGCTGATGTGAACAGCGAACAATTAAAACGCAGTGAAACTGAGTCCACCAGATTGGAAGATGGATGGTTAAAGCTGAAATTTGAACTGGGAACACTCTGAATAATTTTTGAGCTAGCAAGTTCGACGTTATGCCAGAGGCACCCTACAAGCTGGTAGATATAAAATTCGAGGGAAAGCATGAAGCTGCAAGGGAAAATATCAAATTGGAATGATGATCGAGGCTTTGGTTTTGTCGAGCCAAATGGCGGTGGAGAGCGTGCTTTTGTCCATATTAAAGCCTTCAACCCACCATCCCGTAGACCAGTGAATGGTGAAGTCATTATCTACGAAATAGCCCGTGATATTAACAATCGTTATAAAGCCGAAAATATTCAATTTGCTCGTGACATTTCTAAGTCAAAAAAACGAGAAAAAGTAAAAAGCCAAAGAGGCTTCGGTGGCGTCTTTACTGTTGTCTTTTTCATTGGGCTGTTTGTGTCCGTCTTAAGTGGAAAGTTACCTTTAGTTATAGTCGGTCTGTATCTAATCATGAGTCTGATTGCGTTTATCGCTTACGCGATGGATAAATCCGCGGCTCAAAATGGCCAATGGAGAATCCAAGAAAGCACATTGCATTTAATTTCTCTAATCGGTGGATGGCCGGGTGCCTATATCGCCCAAAAGAAATTACGCCATAAATCGATTAAGAAAGCGTTTATAAATGTTTATTGGGTAACTGTGTTATTGAATTTAGGTGGGTTGGCTTGGCTTCATACAGAGAAAGGAGCAAACTTCATGAATAATGTGGTTCTGCCATTATTCAACGGCTAATAAGCAAATCAAGTTGGCTGACCCCTTGATCCTTCTTTTACCTGAAACACATATAGAAAAAGCCAGAGAATTGGCAGAGCGCCTACGTTTAACGATTATGCAGCATCCTGTTATCTACCAAAGCAGACAATAAATGTTACGGCAAGCTTCGGTGTTGCTGAACAAACTCAGGATGACCTTTCGATAGAATCGATTGTCGGACTGGCAGATACAGCCTTATATCAGGCGAAAACGATGGGCAGAAATCGAGTCAATTGTGCTGAAATGCAACCGCTAGAAACCGAAGTTCAAGCTGGGTAAATAGAATCTCATAGAACACTTTTGAGCATTAAACGGAACTTAATAAGAGTATAAGGCCAGTTTAAATTTAACCTATAAAGCGTGATCAAAGGTGTGAATAAATTAATAGTGATCTACATAAGATAATTATCTTTTTAATCATCAGTTTTTCCTGAAGTAGCTTCAAATTCCCCAGGATACTTCTTCATGTTTAATGAGAACATAAGCATTAGAGGGAGATAAGTAAGACCATGTATAAGATTTTGGTCTTGGTTAATATTTTGAGATAAATTCAGGTGTAGCTGAATATTTTTCTGTAGCAGAATATGGGACCTGAATAACTAATTTAAAATTTGATACCTGTTCACTTACATTCTTAACACAAGGGAGTAAGATTTCTGATCCTCAAGTGATAAAAATTTCTGAGGATAAGAGCAAAAATTCGTTTACATCTCAGAAGGTTAAATTAGGTTGTTATATGGCTCAGCCAAATTCAGACCACCCGGTTTACATTGAAAGTGTCTTAAACCAAAAAGTCAAAATGCTTTTTTCGGGAATCATTTTTTCAATCACTATTAGTGCATTCTTAGGGTTGGTATTGGTTGTTGTTCAACAGCCCATTATTCCCTTAACCACCTCATTGAGCTGGTACGGGACTTTAATGAGTGTCGTGATCCTAAGACTTATTTTGTTCAATAAGTGGCAAAGCAAAGACGCAAAACCTAAGCACGATCAGAAGCGTTGGTTACAGTATTTTCGTTTTAGCGTTTTGATTACGGGCATTATCTGGGGTGTAGGAGGAGTGGTTATGATGCCTGAGGGAAATATCTCTCATCAGGCATTTGTGTCCTTTACCATCGGAGGATTGGCTGCGGGAGCTATGGCTTCACTCTCAGTAGATCGCATATCTGTTACTGCATTCGTTCTACCTACTTTGTTCCCGCATATAATCTTTCTTTTTCAGCAGGGCGAATCGATTTCTCTCGGTATGAGCTCAATGCTCTTGCTATTCACATTATTTGTATTTTTGTCAGCTAAAAAGACCGGCGAAACTTTTCTGGAAAACGCTAAGCTTCATATCCAAGCGCTAGAAAACGAGTCTCGCTTGAGAATGATGTTGGATTTCAGCCCCATTGCGGCATCAATAATTGATATAACCAATCAAGAGGTTGTATTTGCCAATAAAAGTTATACAGGTTTAATCGAAAATAAATATGAGTCAGCCATCGGTATCACTCCGCGACGCTATTACGCCAATAAAGTGGAATATGATGATGCGGTGAAGATAATTGAGCGAGGTGAGCAGATTACTAACCAGTTAGTTGAACTGAATTTTGATGGAGCTCAGAAAATCACTAAATGGGTTCTCGCCTCCTATCTTCAGATCGATTATCACAGCAAGCAAATGATGTTGGGTTGGTTTTACGATATTACTGATAGAAAAGTTATGGAAGAACATACACAGCATCTTGCTCATCACGATCCACTGACCGGTTTACCGAACCGAATACTTTTTCGAGAGAGGTTGCATTTAGCTATTAGCATGGCGGAACGGGATAAATACTCTTTGGCCCTAATGTTTATTGATTTGGATGAATTTAAACCCATTAATGACACTTATGGCCACGATGTGGGTGATGCTGTATTGCTTGAATGTGCCGCACGGATTCGTGCCTGTCTGCGTAAACCAGATTCGGTAGCGAGACTGGGGGGAGATGAGTTCGTGGTATTGCTTCATAAAGTAAGCAATGAACAGACCGCTTTGCAGGTGGGAGAGAAAATTCTAAAGTCCTTACAGTCATCAATGAAGATTGAGGGTGTAAAAGTAAGTGTTGGAGCCAGCATAGGCGTTGCGCTTTATCCATTAAACAGCACTGAAGATGATGAATTATTAAATTGTGCTGATTCTGCTATGTACGACGCTAAGAAAAATGGGCGAAATATCGTCAAGCTTTTTCAGTCTGCTCATGAGTAGCAATTGTTGAAAGCCCGAATTCATATTGAGTGATGGGGCTCAGCCAAACTGATTTTAGCTAATTTATAAAAGTATTTCGTCAAAGATAGCTGACCATTTGCTGCATTCAGCAACGTTCAGGAAGCTTTTTTTACTTATTTTGAATCTATTACCTAAAATTCTGCCCCTAACGAAGCGTTATTCAACGCGGCATAACCCGAACACTGGTCAGTGATTCCATGGGTTCTGGCCGTGACAGATAATAGCCCTGAACATAATCCACTCCAATCTGACGCAGGATATTCAGTGTTGCAGCGTCTTCTACAAACTCGGCAATGGTCTTTAAACCCATAATATGACCGATATTGTTAATCGAAGCGACCATGGCTTGGTCGATTCGGTTATTGGCGAGTTCCTGAATGAAAATACCGTCAATTTTCAAGTAGTCGACGGGTAATTGTTTCAGATAGCCGAATGAAGACAGGCCACTTCCGAAATCATCCAGCGCAAACTGGCAGCCTAAGCGTTTCAGTTCGGTAATAAAGCGACCGGCATTGGCTGGATCAGCGATGGCTGCGGTTTCGGTGATTTCAAAGCAAATATTATTTGCCGGTACTTTACGTTTCTCCAGTTGTTCCTGAATTAACTGGAGGCAGTCTTCGCGACCAATTGAAGCTCCAGACAGGTTAATCGAGCAAAACACCGGCTGCTGGTTCTGGCGAAGTTGATCGCCCATCCAGGCCAGCGTATTGCGAATCACCCACTGGTCGATTTTGGGCATTAACCCAAAACGTTCGGCCGCCGGAATAAAGGCACCAGGCGGAATGATTTCGCCCTCTGGTCCGATCATTCGGGCCAGAATTTCATAATGTGGCATGATGTTATCGCTGTTTTCCAGCGGAACAATCGTCTGGAAATAAAGCCGGAAAAGGTCTTTATCGAGTGCTTCCTGTAGCCGACTGGCCCATTGAATCTGACCCTGGCGCTCCTGGGCCTGAATATCATCCGGCTGAAACAGATGCACCCGGTTACGCCCGCGATCTTTGGCGGCATAACAGGCGGCATCTGCATGGCTCAACACTTCATCCAGGCTGCCACTGGCTTCTGTAATACTGACCAAACCGATACTGACGCCGACAGAAAACACCTGGCCTTCCCAGGAAAAACGAAAAGCAGTGACGGTTTTTCGTAGTGTCTCGGCAATATCCAGACCTTTTTCAATTGGACAATGACTGAGCAGCACCCCGAATTCATCACCCCCCAACCTTGCCAGGGTATCGCTTTGACGTAGTACGGGTTTAAGGAGACTGGAGAGTTGCTTCAACAGAACATCACCGGCTCTATGACCACAGGTGTCATTTACCAATTTGAACTGGTCTAAATCGAGATAGCAAAGCAAGTGCTCTGCTTTATCGTGGTGGGCTTCATTGATCAGCGATTCCAAGCGCTTTTCAAATTCCCGTCGGTTGATAAGGCCTGTCAGGGTATCGTGCACCGCCTGAAAGCTGAGCATCTTTTGCAAACGACTATTCTGGGTAATGTCCTGTAGTGCCACTACCCAGCCTATATTTTGGCGGTTGGTATCGAGCAAGGGCGCACAGTTCAGCTGCACTTCAAACTCATCCCCTTGCTTGTTTTTCAGCAGAAACAGACGTTTTTGGCTGGTGTTAGGCGATTTAACTGAGTACTCCTGACACAATGCCGTAATGTTAATTTGAGTCGCTTCACTGTCTTCAATCAGAATGATCTCATCAATCGGCTGTCCGAATGCCTGTTCGGATGTCTGTCCCAATAGTTCACTGGCCATTGGGTTCAGGTAGACAATGTTATAGGCTGCATCACAGGTGACAACGGCTTCAGTGATGGCTTCCAGTGTGACTTGTGCCAATTCAGAGTGACGGTGCAGTCGGGCCTCCATCTTTTTTCTTTCACTGATATCTCTCAGCATGGCGCTGTATTGCACACCTTCCTCGGTTGGACTGGCGGTTGTGGTGACTTCAAGTGTAAAAGGGGTTCCTTTACTATGTCTGGCGATGATTTCATAAGGCCCCGGTTGTTGACTACTGGCCAGGGTGACAAATAAACGCTCCGGAGTTGTGCCCGAAAAAGTTTGCTGGTTTTGTTCATGAAGTAATACATCGGTTGGCTGCCCCACCAATTGGTGGGCTGGAAGACCGAACATAATTTCCACGCCTGGATTGGCGCTGGTCACAATCCCCTGGCTGGAGAAGGTGATTACCCCGTCACGCATATCACGCACAATCAATCGGGTGCGTGTCACCATACGGTTCAGGTTAGCAATCACCCGGTTGTACTGGGATGCAATCTGGCCGACTTCGGTAAAAGGCTCAACTGGCACTCGTTGCTTCAGATCACCACTACGCTCTTGAGTTTGCATAGCTGAAAGCAGATCAGTCAGTTCAGTCTTCGCGCCATGCTCTGAAACATTCAGCCCCTGCTGCTCGGCTTCGATACTGACGCGCAAAGGTATGAAACGGTTTAGCAAAAAGAGAAATGTGATTGTCAGCGGAAAAATAAACAGGGCACAGGCAAATATGCCAAGCAGCTGAACCTGCAGTTGGCCCAAGCGGCTTAAGCCAGTATCAAGCAGCTGCAAATCACCAAAAATTGCGACAGCCAATGTGCCCCAGATTCCGGCTACCAAATGTACTGGCACTGCGGAAATGGCGTCATCCAGCTGCATACGGTGCATCTGTTTTTCAGCCAGAAACATCACTATCGCACCCAGAGCCCCGATTAATGCTGCTTGAGGTGTAGACACTACATGGCAGCCTGCCGTAACCGCGACTAATCCTGCCAGGGTGCCATTAATCGTCAGAGATGTAGTTTGGCTGTTATCCGGTTGTGTTTTTGAAAGCAGGATGGCGGTGATGCCCCCTGCTGCTGCTGCGATGATGGTGTTGACGATAATGCCAGCAATGGCAGTGGTAAAAGCCAATGTACTGCCACCGTTAAAGCCTATCCAACCTATCATAAAGAACAGCATGCCAAGTATTGCCAGCGGCAGGTTGCTGCCTGGAATGTTTTGTACTTTGCCTCGAATGAAACGCCCGGTACGTGGGCCGATAACAATAACAGCGGCAAGAGCAACCCAACCACCAACACTGTGTACCACGGTACTACCCGCAAAATCAGTGAATCCCATAGCTTCTAACCAGCCAGGAGATTCATTAACGGCGCTACTCCAGACCCAGTGACCAAACACCGGGTAGAGCAGCAGGCTGATCAATGCGGTGATGATGATATAAACCACAAAGCGACTGCGTTCAGCGATGGCACCGGAGACAATCGTGGCGGCTGTGGCACAAAAGGTTAATTGGAAAAAGAAAAAACTGGCGTGCCAGAATTCGTCTCTGGAAAAATCGGCAATAAACCAGTGAGTATCGAGTTTCATGCCTTCATGGGCACCAAACATGATGCCAAAACCAAACAGCCAGAAGAGCATTGCGGTAACGATCAAATCAAAGGCGTTTTTAAGCGCCACGTTAATTGCATTTTTACTTCGGGTCAGACCAGACTCCAGACAAAGGAATCCGCCCTGCATAATCAGAACCAGCATTGCTGCAATTAAAATCCACAAAGCATCCAGCGCACTCATATCAGGCATTATCCGTCTCCTAAGATAAAGGCAGCACTCTATCGGTGCGAGAGCCTGACAGTTATTGACATAATAGTGCCAGCCCGCGCTATATCGAGCGTTGTGACTTCTTAAGCAGCAGAAATTGTGCCATTTCAGCTAAAAATAAGCGGAGTGAATAGAAAGTGATTTAAACAAGGGATCTTAAAAACAAAAGGGCCAGAGAAAATTCTCTGGCCCTTTTTTGTTGCCTGTAACGTAGATGTTAGTTTATTTGATAAACAGCATCTCGCGGTATTTCGGCAGTGGCCATAAATCATCGGCTACTTCCGTTTCTAACGCATCGACATGAGCACGGACTTTATCCATTAATGTATGGATATCATTTGCGCAGTAGTTCATATGTGCTTCGATGGAATCAAAGTCATGTTTGGTAATGGCTTTTGACAGTTCGGCTACCGCCGCTATCATGGCATTGGTTTCGTTGGCAATTGAGCTGGCAATCGAGTTATCCATTTCGATACCCAGATCAGTCATACCGGAACAGGTCATTGATAATTCGCCCAGATATTGTGTGGCAGCTGGGTAAATCATGGTTTTGGCCATTTCGATAACCAGTTTGGCTTCGACCTCAATCGATAAAATGTATTGCTCGGCATAGACTTCAAAACGGCTTTCCAGCTCGACCGGTGAAAACACATTGGTTCGCTTGAACAGCTCGCGAATTGACTCATCACGCAGGTACGGAAGTGCATCAGCTGAGGTCGGCAGGTTTTTCAAACCACGTTCCTCAACCGCCATTTTATGCCATTCAGCAGAATAACCATCGCCACCGAACACTACGTTGCCATTCTCTTCCATCAGCGTTTTCAATACAGCTAAAACCGCAGTGGTTCTTGATTCCGTTTTCGCCAGTTCGGATTCCAGTTTCTCAGCAATCCAGTCTAATGAGTCAGCCAGAATGGTGTTCATTGCCACTAATGGGCCGGATACTGATTGTGATGAGCCTACCGCACGGAATTCAAAACGGTTACCGGTGAAGGCAAACGGAGAAGTACGGTTACGGTCACCCGGATCACGCTCGAATTTGAGGATTTGAGACAGACCCAAATCCATTTCGCCGCCTTGTTTCGACGAGGCAATATTGCCGTCTTTAATATCCTGGAAAACTTTTTCCAACTGGTCCCCCAGATATACAGACAGGATTGCCGGAGGGGCTTCATTGGCACCCAAACGGTGGTCATTGGAAGCTGAAGCAATAACCGCACGCATTAGCGGGCCGTATTTGTTTACACCGCGAATTACCGCGCCACAGAACAACAGGAAGTTGAGGTTATCGTGCGGGGTGCTGCCTGGATCCAGCAAGTTGCCTTGCGTGGCATTACCGACAGACCAGTTGACGTGTTTGCCTGAACCATTAACACCCGCGAACGGTTTTTCATGTAACAGGCACATAAAGCCATGTTTTTTCGCCGTGCTTTTCATCAGCGTCATCATCAACTGCTGGTGGTCGGCAGCGATGTTGGCAGATTCATAATACGGTGCGATTTCGAACTGGCCGGGAGCCACTTCGTTGTGATGAGTTTTGGCAGGAATGCCCAGACGATACAACTGGTCTTCGAAATCCTGCATAAAGATTTGTACACGCTCTGGAATTGCACCGAAGTAGTGATCATCAAATTGCTGACCTTTAGCAGGCGATGCACCAAACAAAGTACGACCGGCTAACAATAAGTCTGGACGGGCATTAGCAAAGTTAATGTCGATCAGGAAGTATTCCTGTTCAGCGCCACAGCTTGAGCTCAGCGGGGCAATTTCTTCTTCACCCATTAATGACAGTACTTTGCGAGCAGCTTTATCCATCGCGGCATTGGAACGTAGTAACGGGATTTTCTTATCCAGTGCTTCACCGGTCCAGGACATAAACACGCTTGGAATCATCAGCGTTGAGCCGTTTTCGGTGTGCATAATGAACGCAGGACTGGTGGGATCCCAGGCGGTATAACCACGTGCAGCATTGGTCATACGCAGGCTGCCGTTCGGGAAAGATGAACCGTCCGGTTCACCTTTAATCAATAAGCTGCCAGAAAATTCGGTAATCGCATTACCTTCGGAATTGGTCACAATAAAACCGTCATGTTTTTCAGCGGTAATATTGGTCATTGGATAGAAAAGGTGGGAAAAGAACTTAACGCCTTTGGATAACGCCCAGCTCTTCATCGCTGCGGCCACAACATCCGCTACAGCCGGTGCAAGTGGCGCGCCAGTCTGTACTGTTTGTTTAACCGCTTTGAATGCCGATTTATTTAACGCCTGTTCCATCGTTTCGAGATTGAATACATCTGTTGCCCAAATCTTGTCGAGTGATTCAGGTGTTTTCACAGCGATCTTTTCGCGGTTGGTGATTTGTGAAATGGCTGTCAGGCGCGATTCGTTTCCACTCATTTCGTTATCCTTTATGAGGTGATTGTTAATTCGTGTTTTATTTATTCAACACATTTATTAGAAGCTTAAATTAGTCAAAATTGATCATGAGCAGAACGACGAACAGAACACGACCATTAAGTTCTTTTTGTCCAATCACAGTCATAAGCAATAAGCAGTCCAATTATCATAGAAAACAAAAGATTCAGCAAAACAAGAACAGGCCTGAGGTACTGATTTTTTATGGAAGCAGAGAAGGTCTGGACAAAGTCTTACTGCGAGCGAAGAAGGTGCGGTCAGCACCAAAATGGAGCATAAATATTGCGCAGTAGCATCGGGATAAAAAAGCGAATCTGGCGCTAAAAGAATGATCCGTTTCGGGAGAATCGACTGTTGATTTTCTGTTTGTTTTGATAAGTAAGTGATTCGTTACAATCAAAACGATATTTTTCAGGCTGAGTATGCCGATTTATCAAATATTAGATGTGATTCACGGTTTCTGGAGCGAATTAAGCGGATAACTGATCTCAACAGAAGATCCTTCTGGTAGTTGACGTTGTCTCTCTCGTTATTTTTGTCAGGCTTATGCCTGACTTTTTTTATCTATCCCCCTAAATGTATATTCAGAGCCTTTATTAAGGAGAACAAGTTGTACCTGAAATGATCTGGGTCAATGACCTGAATCTCTAAGTGATCTAGGCTGATTCTATCGCTTCCATTTTTATGGCAGCTAAGGGAACGTCCCATATATTTCAGACAGTTACGAGGAGTAGCTTTATGGCAAATATGATGAAAGCAGCAATTTTTATTGAGCCAGGTCGCATCGAGATTGATGATAAACCCATTCCCGAAATTGGTGATAATGATGCACTCATCAAAATTACTACAACCACCATCTGTGGCACGGATGTGCATATTCTCAAAGGTGAATATCCCGTGGAAAAAGGCCTGACGATTGGTCATGAACCCGTTGGTGTCATTGAAAAACTGGGTAAAAATGTTCAGGGCTACCATGAGGGGCAGCGGGTTATAGCCGGTGCAATCTGTCCCAGTTATACCTCCTATGCCTGTCAGGATGACTGTTCGGCACAAGATGGTGGATCACACTCTCATGGGTATAAACCTATGGGCGGCTGGCGGTTTGGCAACACCATTGATGGGGCCCAGGCTGAATATCTTCTGGTGCCGGATGCGCAGGCGAATTTATCACCCGTGCCAGAAAATTTAACCGATGAGCAGGTCCTGATGTGCCCCGATATCATGTCCACCGGTTTTGCCGGGGCTGAATCCGGCAATATTAAAATTGGCGATATCGTGGCTGTATTTGCTCAAGGCCCGATTGGTCTATGTGCCACAGCCGGGGCCAGATTAAAAGGCGCGAGCTTTATAATTACGGTGGATGGTGTGGATGAACGTCTGGTGATCTCAAAACAAATGGGCGCGGATGTGACGCTTGATTATCGAAAAGATGATGTTGTTGCCGAAATACTGAAACTGACCGGAGGACGTGGGGCCGATGTCGCCATTGAAGCACTTGGTCAACAAAGCACGTTTGAGGCAGCGCTGCGTGTGCTGAAACCTGGTGGCACATTATCAAGTCTCGGCGTGTATTCATCCGATCTGACCATTCCTCTCAATGCGTTTGCCGCTGGGTTGGGCGATCACAAAATCATTACTTCATTGTGCCCCGGCGGTAAGGAACGTATGCGGCGTTTGATGGATGTTATTTCCCACGGCAGACTGGATTTAAGTCCCATGGTGACGCACCGTTTCAAACTGGAAAACATCACCGAAGCCTATGATTTGTTCTCCCATCAGCGTGATGGTGTATTAAAAGTAGCTATAGAGATCTGATCAGCAAAATCCTGAGGCCCAACAAGCAAATCACCTTATGGCATTTTTGTCTGTCGGCGTAATATATGAACCGTAAGACAAACAAAACAACCAACGAGGTGATTATCATGTGGACTAAGCCAGAATATTCAGACATGCGTTTCGGTTTCGAAGTAACGATGTACATCTGTAATCGTTAAGATTTGAAACAATGCTAAAAAAGAAGCCCCCGAAAGGGGGCTTTTTTTTGGCTGGCATAAGAAAAAGTATCATGAGGAATGAAGATTCCCTCAGTTTCGAAGGTACACTGTTAAAAACTACTTCAAACTAGACTGACATCACTGAATACCTTTGCCAGAGTTTTCAGCCAGCAGTAAGCTGGTTAGCTAGCTTAGCCAACCAGCTTGTTTCTGATTACCAATCTATGCTGTAGTCGTGAACATACTCAATGACCTGCAAAGCATCATCGGTGGCTTGAGTAAAGCCATAAATACCATCGAGATAACCATCATCGTTTGCATCAAGAACGCCATCATTGTTGTTATCGACTGAACTAGGTACAGATACAAAACTCACTCCAGGAACAAATATTTCCTGTCCATCATAGGTAATGGTGGCACCACTCACCAGGTTCACCTCGACAGACTGGTAAATATCATCACTGAAGTCTGCAGGCGTATCCAGACCGTCTACCTGTACATTAATCCACGCTGTAGATGTACCATAAGTAGTGGAAGCGCCGTCATAAACATAGTTACTTATTAATGAGCTCAATTGATCGTCAACATTCAGGAACTCGCTTACGGTGACCACTCGATCAACAGTTAATGCAGCAGTTTTATCTGAACCCGCAGCCAGCAAAGAAGCGGCCAGATCCAGTTGAGCACTTTCCGGTACCAGGAATGTGTAGCTGCCAGAGCCACTTTCGCCACTGTAATCAACACTGACTTCTAACAAACCGTCATTATTACTGTCGGTAGAGGTTAATAAAGCCTGATACAGGGCCAGATTTTCCAGCGGTGAATCAATTGTTGCATCACCAACTATCAGCATACCTGCTTCAGACAACATATCACTGGTCAGAGTCAGCCCATCCAGTTTGGATAGCGCTTCTTCCAAAGAGTGCAAAATGACATGATCCGGTGACCGAGTAACATTACTACGGCCCAGTTCCACTTCCTGCAATGCATCAGTATATTCAGCAGGCACTTCATAATGGCCATCGCCATCAGGATCCGTTAGTTGGACAACCACGGGTTGACCGTCGACGATGATGATGGGTTGCACCTGACCATTGGCATCCAGAACAGGATCGCCATTATCGTCTCGCAGAACTACCCATAAATCACCATAGTCATCACCTTTTTTGGATCCAGCGGTTCCAGGTTTACCTTGAGTGCCCTTACTATGTGGGTTCAATTCACGGTTGCCTTTGGCCCAGGCGGGTGCATCGGAATCATCTTCCATGGTTGATAAAATCTTGCCGCGAACACTGTCAGCGCCACCGCGACCATCAGCACCTTTGCCTTCACCTTTTTTTGCTCCGGCACCTTTTTGCTGTCCATGATCGCTACTGCTACCGTGTTCCTCGGCAAAAGCAGTTGTATTGTAAATGGACGTGAAGCCGATCGCTGCTGCTATAAGCGTTGCTAATGTTAAGCGTCTACTTATTGTTATTTTATTTTTTTTCATATCCCATCCCCTTTTTTTAAGTAACCCTGAACCAGAAAATTAGCCAGAGAATCATGTTATCTAAATTAGTTTTTAATTAATTACTAATATATCACCGCAAAATAAGTCCTGATCCTGTATCCGTTGTTTAATGAATGATCTTTTGATCCAGATCAATCAATTTAATAACAGCAGCTTATGTAATATTTAGTTCCAGTTCAGTTTCCTCAAAAGCGGAGACCTAAACCCAGACGGAAGAGATCGGTGGAGGTGTCAAAACGCATCTCGTCACGGTTGCTGCCACCGCCGTGTTCTGTCACAAAGTCATAAGACTCATAGTCGGTGTGGGTGTAATCGAGCCTGATAAAACTTGTTTTGGTCAGCGGCACTTCAGCACCCATTCCAACCCTGACACCGTCCAGTGTGTCCTTGCGTTCAATATCCAGGTTTTGATTATTACCTTTACTCCATTGGGTCGTGAACTCAGTACGGACGGCTCCTCCTTTCAGATATATAACCGTGCCGCTGTTAAGGATGTAACCCACTTTTAGAGCCGCACCTAATGTTTCGCCAACCTCAACAGAGAAATCACGTCCGCCTCCACCATTGGTGTCACGCTCATGCTCCCAGCCGAGGGATGTCACTTCAGCTTCCAGTTCGGCAGCAACTAGCAGCTTCTGCCAGTTCACGGCGTAACCGGCAAATACACCCGGGGTAAATCCATGATCAGCAAAGTCGGCATTGAAATCATAAGGGCCAAGTCCCTGATCACGATGGAGTCCACTCAGATCGCTTGCCGTCATGCCATAACCCATTTGTAAACCTGCATAAGGACCGGCTAATGAGTCGGGATCAACTTTAAACTGATGCTTGGGTACAGCACCGAAGCGCCAGCCGATCCCAAGATTGAATAATGCATCATCAACGGAGTAGTCTTCATTAAAACCAGTGGAGACGAGGTTTTTATTCTCATAGTTGGTTACGGTGTAATCCATCCGGGCAAAGAGTTGCTCAGTGAGATCAAATTCAACCCCGACGCCAAAACGCAGACCATTAAGATTGAAGTCGTTATCGTAAGCATTCTGTGGTGCATCATTTAGAGAATAGAAAGCATCAAAATCGGTTCTAACAGCACCAACCCGGGCATAAAGCAGGCTGTTATTGTGTAAGGCTCTGCCTGCGCGCAAGCTGGCACCGATACTCTGATTTTTTTCCAGACTTGTGGTGCGACTGTCAGATTTGCTTTTCCGGTGATACCAATCAGCATTACTGTTGTCAGCGTCAAGTTCCAGGCCCAGATACCAGCGTTTGACATTCCAGCCATACCCACCGAAAACACCGCCTGCAAACCCCGATTCACCATAACGGGCATCATCGCTGCCACCGTCTGTTCTTTGTTCTGAAGTATGCGTAGACAGTGTGTTATGACCAAGCTGTCCGCCGACATAGAATCCGTAAGGCCCCGCAGCTGTTACATTCGCTGTACGCCAGAGCCGGGACATGCTGGCATCCAGCTCATTTCGTACCGGATATAGTCTGGCATTAATACTGAAAAACAGCTGATGATTATCGTAATCCAGCGAATTTTCAAGCCGGTCAAAATCGACACTCGAATCGCGATGCAGATAGCGATAATCACCGGACAGGTAAATATGTGGACTGATGTCATATTCAAGTCCAAAACCTGCTTCCTGATAATCATCCTGACGGCTGATTTGCTGATAGTCATACTTACTGAGTGCCAGATGGGATTTAACTATCAGATAAGGTAACAACCTGTGTTGCATACTGGTTTTATAACTTGTTTCAATAGCTCCAGAGGCACCGAACAGGGTAGTTTCGGTAATATCCCGTTCAACACTGGCCGAAATCATGGTACTTGGTGAGCTGAGCCAGCGAACTGAAGCGCCGAAATCCGGCTTACTGATATCACTGAATGTAGCGTCCTGATAATGCTGCCAGAGGTGACCTATATATAACTCTGATTTAATCGTTTGGCTGATCGAAGAGCTCACACCTGCAGACAGCCGATAGCCATCCGAATCACGTTCGAACTGATTATCATCCAGTTTATTCTGGTACTCCCTGCGATCGTATATTGCCTGAACAAAAGGGCTTAAAGCGGGGTTCTTGTTTAATGTCAGCCGTAGACCCATGCCATAAATATCACGATCTCTATCGTCATTATTTAAGATGCCCGAATCTGTGGGTACGTTGTCGAAATCCAGTTGCTGAAAAGTACCACCGAATCGCATGGCAAAGTTGCCCAATTGTCTTATTGTTCCGGCATGTGCATCTAGAGAGCTGTATTCAGTCGGGTATATACCAAAAAAACTATCGGGAGAGGCTCGCGATTCATGCGCTTCACTATAGTTCAGGCCTGCAAACAGGTTATCTTTTTCACTGAGATCGAAACGGCCGGACGCACCCAGTCTGAAGTCATCGTAGTCTTCGGTGTCATAATCATCATAACGGCCAATATTTGCGCTGCCAGACAATTCGAGCTCGTGTTTTGTCCAATCGGAGGTAATATTGATAGCTGGTGAAAAAATCAGAATTCTATCTGACTGTTTGTCAGTACGGGTGACGAAAATATTATCGTCATAAACCCCGGTGAGCCCCAATTCCGGTTTGAAGATAAAGTCCCCGAGCTGATAGCCGCTTTGTTCTGGCTTTTTCTCTTTGGTAGGCTCTGGCTCGGCATAACTGACTTTTTGCTGGCAAAGACAAAGCAGCAAAGATAAGGCAAAAAACTGTGTTAATGACATTAAATTGATCCTTATCTAAATCAGAATTTTTAATAATCTGATTAAGTCAATTAAGCATCTTATGAGTTGATAATGAGCTTCCTTTAAGTTTAAGAGGAAAATGATGCTTGTCTAACTCAAAAAATCATACCCAAATTATGTATATTTTTACTTTACTCTCAAAAACTTATCGGTGTGGAGGGTTTGCAGGTAAAGATGATCTGGATCAATAAGAAATATGGGAACCAAAAGGATATTTTTGCTTGAAACTACCTGGGCTTTGTAAGCAAAATCCTGAGCGGCAACAAGCAATTCCCCTTATGGTAATTTTAATGGCCCGCGTAATATATGAACCGTAAGACAAACGAAACAACCAACGAGGTGATTATCATGTGGACTAAACCAGAATATTCAGACATGCGTTTCGGTTTCGAAGTAACGATGTACATCTGCAATCGTTAAGATTTGAAATAACGCAAAACAAGAAGCCTCCGAAAGGGGGCTTTTTTGTGGGTGAGTTTTGGACTAAACCACGCAGTCACATTATTAAATATCAAATTTCAGGCATAAAAAAAGCACTCATGAATGTGTGCCTGTTTTATTTATTACCGGGACCAGTATCGATCTGCCAAGACCAAAAACTTACTGGATTTAAGTGTTTTTATATTAATTTACGACAATTATTGTTCCTGTAGATATTGATTGGGGAACGTTGCAATAAAGTTAAAAGCTTAATTTATTTTTCAGTTTTACTTTTGAATATTCTGAAAAGATTTTGCAAGTAGTAAAGGGGCTGACTTTCCAGACATTCTTCTTGGCTTTCTTCCAAATCGACGGCTCATTTCTAACTCATGTTGCTCTTGGGCATCTAATTCCTTGATCAGTCGATCCAATTCATCCTGGCTATGAATTATGGCGTGCTCTAATACGCTGCTTCTTCGGGTTCTAAGAGTCATTTTAACGATTCCATTTAAGGTAAATAACGTCAGAGCGGCGTTTATTGAAAAAGTTCAATTTTATTCGACACATAGTTAGTCTATGACTCGCCTTGGGCTTTCAACCTGATCAACAACAAACACTTCTATGACCAACGATTAAGCTTTCTGGGTATGCTAAAGTCTTGGTTTTTAGCTTGTCCAAAATATGTTTCCAATCTTTCGACTTATTTCAGGACAAGTTATCAGACATAAAAAAGGCACTTAAAATAAGTGCCTTTTTATAGAGCCTAGTTATCTGAACGTAGAACTACATACTTTCTGCTTCAGATATTGCCTTTCTAACCAGACGACCAGCACCGCCGCTTACATCGGCATTTTTAATCTGTTCGAGGTTCACTGGGTTACCTACAATGATCACACCACCCATACCTGAACCAATATGTGGTGTGCATTTATAGATGTAAATGCCTTCTTCTGTGAAAGTGTGCTTATAATTTGCACTCATCGGCGAGTTCCATTTCTCGGCACCTTCGGGAATCAAACCATCAATAGATTCAGAGTTATGTGTGCTCATATTGCGCCAAGACACAGAGTCACCAGAATTAATTTTGACGACCAGCGGATTAAATTTCAGGCCTTCTGCAGTTACGAAATGCGTTTCTGCTGCTTCGCTTTTTGGCTCGTCGGCTTGAGCGGCTGTTTCACTGGCGTCTTCTTCAGTTGCTACGACGTTATCAGTCTGATCAAGCTCCGCGACAGGTTCATCTTCAATCACCACCTCAGTTTCTGATGGCATCGTTGTGATGTTTTCAGTCGTGTCCATATTGCTCTGATTTTCAGAGCTCATTTCCGTTTCTTGGTTTTGCGTGGTGTCAGAACTGTCATCGCTACCACAGGCAGTAAACAGCGTGGCGGCCGCGAACGACATGGTCAGTGCCATGGTAATTTTTCTTGTCTGTGTAAACGCCGAAGTCGTTTTAAACATATTTTGTACTCTCCTGATAAAAAATTTCGTTCAAGCTTAGGACAGTGACATCTTCCTTACGTTCGAAATTACATTAAACCTCTAATTTTTATCACCCCCGTTTTTTTAGGGCTTATGGATCTTTCATAGCCGCTCCGCGGTGTTGGAAATTACTTATGCAGAACAACTACATCGCATCATTTCCGTCTTGTTAGATGAAAAAATAGCCTCCAGCAGTGTTGGTTCTGAAAGATCAACAAGCCCTAGGCAAAGACATAAAGCAAAATCCTGAGTCCAGACAAGCAAATCCCCTTATGTCTTTTTTAAATCTCAGCGTACTATTTGAATCGTAAGTTAACGAAATAACCAAGAGGTGATTATCATGTGGACTAAACCAGAATATTCAGACATGCGTTTCGGTTTCGAAGTAACGATGTACATCTGTAATCGTTAATATTTGAAACAACGTAAAACAAAAAGCCCCCGAAAGGGGGCTTTTTTGTGGCTGGGTTAATAAATTACTCATCCAAGCTTTAAAAACTTTCCGAATCTCAAATTTCAAGCATAAAAAAAGCACTCATAAATGAGTGCCTGTTTTTATGGTGCCCGGGGCCGGAATCGAACCGGCACGACCGCAAAGTCGAGGGATTTTAAGTCCCTTGTGTCTACCAATTTCACCACCCGGGCAGCAAGCCGCACATTATAAACAAGATTTCACAATTGTTCACACCCAATTCACTTATTTTCTGGTGGAAGCGGGTAATTGATAATGGCTTTCGATCATTTCCCGGGTCAAAATTCCATAAATTCTGTCGATCATCGGGGTGCTTTGCCGACTGACGTACAGCGCCTCTACTTCATATTTATTAAGCGCCTGATAGGCTTCATGCAGGCTGGTATGCAATGAAATTTTATGGACATTCCTTCTGGTTGCAGGGATTTGCATCAGATCGATTTCTGTCTCATCTTCGTCTTCTTTAACGCTCACCGCTCTGGCCAGGTCACTGGCGGGCATCAAAGCAATCGGATTGCGTTCTTTGGTGATTAAAATCCATTCTGGATTATTTTCGAGTGTGTGCAGGGCCAGATCGCGATTGATTGCCTGGTTCAATACAGCGATATTGCGTTGCATCGCGGCACCGACACTGATTTTACGAAGCGTTTGCGAGATTGGGTCATTACGAAAATCCAGTCCTTTTACCCGCATCATATTGACGAATAGCGGCTCCTGTTTGAAATAATCGTGCGTGATCAGACTGGAAAAAACGATGGCGAGCATGCCCGGCAGAATGATTTCCGGGTTGCCGGTGAGTTCCAGCATGGCCATTAATGCGGCAAGCGGAGCTTTCAGGGTCGCAGACATCATCGCGCACATACCTAACACGGCATAAAAAGTCATTGATGACGCATATTCCGGCAACAGGATCTGGCCAAAGTAACCTAATATTGCGCCGGCACAGGCGCCGACGACCATGGTCGGCCCAATGACTCCGGCCGGGATGCCTAAACCGACGGTGGCAGAAGATAACAGCAGTTTCATCACCATGATGATCACCAGCGTGCCGATAGCAATATCATTGGCGGAAATACTGCCGATAATTCCGTAACCCATCCCCATCACTTCTGGCACCATCATGCCGCACAGGCCCATTAAAATTCCGGCGTAAACCGGTCGTAACCATGACGGATGATTGGTGAAGAGATTGGTAAACAGTGTCAGTGTTTTTAACGCAATGGTAGCTAAGCCGCCGATAACGAGACCCAGAAATATGATGTAGGGCAGTTCCCACAGCGACTGCATCTGGGCGCTGAGGTTGATAAATACCGTATCGTCGCCAAAGGTTAGCCGGCAGACTACTGCTCCGGTTACGGAAGCGAGAATCACGGGAATAAAACTGGCGATGTAATATTCCATCATGATGACTTCCATGGCGAAAATCACCCCGGCAATCGGCGTATTAAATGAAGCGGCTATGGCCGCTGCAGTACCTGATGCCACCAAAATACGAACACTGTTGTTGGGTAATTCGAGACCATTTGCCAATAAACTGCCGCTGGCTGCACCCAGATGCACACCGGGACCTTCACGACCAACCGAATGGCCGGTAATGATGGCAATACTGGTACCGATAAATTGGCGAACGGCATTTTGCCAGGGTAGACGGCCTTCATAAGCGGAAAGGCGTTCAATAACATGCAGAATGCCGGTGGTGCGTTGTTCCTGATTTAAACCGCGAAACAATAAACCGATAAGCAGGCCACCGAGAATAGGCAGACCTAACAGACCCCACCAGGGTAGGCTGGCAAAGCCTTCAACTTCGCCGGAGGGCAATAACAGCATTTGACCATGTTCAATGGTGAGTCTGAGCAGGATGATGGCAAGGCTGGCCAATAATCCGGTGATAACGGCAAGCACATAGAGCTTTACGCCTAATCTACCAAATATGAAGTACTGTCGGATTTTTTCCAGCATCAGCCCTATATAACTTTGGAAAATCGCTGTTTTGCTTGTTGACTGTATTTATCAAACGCCATGCAGATATTACGGATTAACAAGCGACCAGCTGGTAAGACCACAATGTTTTTCCAGTTATACTGCAACAGGCCATCTTCGGCAAATTGTTCGAGCTGAGGGTAAGCATCAGCAAAATATTCTTTAAACTGGATGCCATAGTCTTGTTCGATTTCCACAATGCTCAATTCAAAATCACAGATTAAACGGGTAATAATCTGGCGCCTCAGTTTGTCATCATCTGACAGGCTGATGCCCCGCATTAATGGCAGCTGATTTTGTTTGAGCAGATTGTCGTATTCGAGCAGGGTTTTTACATTCTGTGCATAAGCATCACCAATATTACCAATCGAGGTAATACCAAATCCGATCAGATCACATTCGGCATGGGTGGCATAGCCCTGAAAATTTCGATGCAGCCGATTTTGTTGCTGGGCCAGACTTAATTCGTCATCCGGTTTGGCAAAGTGATCCATACCGATATATTGGTATCCGGCCTGGGTTAATTTATTGATCGATAGCTGCAAGATGCTTAATTTCTGCTCTGCAGTAGGTAAGTCTTCACTTTTAATCTGGCGCTGTGTTTTAAACAGCTTTGGCATATGGGCGTAGTTAAACAATGAAATGCGATCAGGATTGGCAGCGATGATTTTATCGAGCGTGGTATCAAAGCCGGACAACGTTTGCAGCGGCAGACCGTAAATCAAATCAACGCTGATTGAGCGAAACTGATGCTGGCGGGCAGCATCTATCACCGCTAAGGTTTCTGCCTCTGATTGAATACGGTTAACTGCCTTTTGTACTGCCGGATCAAAATCCTGCACGCCCAGGCTGATACGATTAAATCCAATCTTTTTTAACAGTGCGATGGTCTCGGCATTGGCTTCACGGGGATCAATTTCAATCGAGATATCGGCATCGTCAGCAATATGAAAATGACGACGTGTTTCATTCATCAGATTCTGCATTTGCTGTTCGCTGATAAATGTCGGTGTGCCACCGCCCCAGTGCAGTTGTGTCACTGGTCTGCTGGTATCAACTAATGCGGCCTTAAGGGCCAGTTCTTTGTAGAGGTTTTCCAGATACGGGGCGGCATGATCGCGATTTTTGGTGATGATTTTGTTGCAGGCGCAATAAAAACACACGGTATCGCAAAATGGTAAATGGAAATAAAGAGACAGCGGCCCGCCGCGCTGATTGGATAGTTCGGCATGCTGGATGAATTCCTTTGTTTTAAAGTTTTCATCAAACTCCAATGCGGTGGGATACGAGGTATATCTCGGTCCAGCCGTATCGTATTTCTGGATAAGTTGGCGGTTCACGATCAGCTGATTTTGCATAGCAAAGCCCTGTAAAACAGTTGGGCGATGATTATAAACAGCCAATTTTTACCGTGGAGTGCTAATGCACGCTTTCTTGATCCAGATCAGACTGGAAAACGTTGGTCGTCTTCAGGATGAGCACCTAAATCAGCAAAATGTTTCTGAATAATCGGTAACACGTCTTCGGGTTTATCTACCAGATGGAAAATATTCAGATCGTCTTCCTTGATACAGTCCATCCGCAGCACTTCAGCCCGAAGCCAGTCGATCAGTCCTTTCCAGTATTCTGAGCCATACAAAATTACCGGGAAGTGACGGATTTTGCGGCTTTGGATAAGTGTTAATGCTTCAAAGAATTCATCCAAAGTACCAAAACCACCGGGAAACACTACATAGCCCATTGAGGATTTAACAAACATCAGTTTGCGCACAAAAAAATAGCGAAAACTTAAACTGATATCTTGATTCGGGTTGGGTTTTTGTTCCATCGGCAGTTCAATGTTGAGGCCAACAGAGTGTGATCCTTGTTTGAACGCACCGGCATTGGCGGCATGCATAATGCCGGGACCGCCACCGGTAATAACGGAAAACTTTGCATGGGAAAGAGACTGGGCAACCTGTTTGGCCGCCTGATAATACGGCGAGTCTTCTGTTAAACACGCACTGCCGAAGATGGATACGGCGGGACCTAGTTCATTAAGGGTTTCAATACCGTCAATCAGTTCAGATTGAATGCGGAAGACGCGCCAGGCTTCCGATGTTTTTAAATCTTCCACTCGTATTTTTCTCACTTGGCAAAGGCTTTAGATCACAATAATCAAAAGCCGCCACAGTTACAATCTATGTCTTATATAAGCTGACTTGGGTATGTTATAACCATGTATTAATGTTTGGTTATACAGTCATCTACGGTATCATTGCCGCTTTATTTCAGCAGGTGTGGCAACAAGATAATGAAAGTTCTGGTCATTGGTAGTGGCGGTCGTGAGCATGCGCTGGCTTGGAAACTGAAACAATCACCGCGTTGCAGTGAAGTTTTTGTTGCTCCAGGCAATCCGGGAACCGCAAATGAGGCAGGTGTCAGCAATGTCGACATCGCCGTTGATGATATTAATGCGCTGGTTAATTTCGCAAAGCAGAATGATATCGGTTTAACGGTTGTTGGTCCTGAAATTCCATTAGTTAAAGGTGTCGTCGATGCCTTTGAAAAAGACGGTTTACGCTGTTTCGGCCCCAGCAAGGACGCCGCTCAGCTGGAAGCTTCCAAATCATTCACCAAAGATTTTCTGGCCCGTCATCAAATTCCTACTGCTGCCTATCAAGTCTTTACCAATATCTCCAATGCGATTGAATACATTCTGGAACGTGGCGCGCCAATCGTGGTGAAAGCCGATGGTCTGGCTGCCGGTAAAGGCGTTATCGTCGCGCAGACTGTTGAAGAAGCGATTGCTGCGGTTGAAGATATGTTATCCGGGAATGCCTTTGGTGAAGCCGGTCATCGTGTGGTTATCGAAGAATTTATGACCGGCGAAGAAGCCAGCTTTATTGTGATGGTCGATGGTGAACATATACTGCCGCTGGCAACCTCTCAGGATCACAAAGCTCGCGATAATGGCGATAAAGGACCTAATACCGGAGGCATGGGGGCGTATTCGCCTGCTCCGGTAGTGACAGATAGCGTCTTTGATCGGGTCATGCGTGAAGTTATCGAGCCTACCGTTAAAGGTATGGCGGCTGATGGACGTCCTTACACCGGCTTTTTATATGCCGGATTAATGATTGATGAAATGGGTGCGCCACGGGTAGTGGAATATAACTGCCGTTTCGGTGACCCGGAAACCCAACCAATCTTGATGCGTCTGCTTTCTGATTTAGTCGAATTATGTGAAGCGGCACTGGATAAACGTCTGGATGAAGTCACCGCTGAGTGGGATCCCCGTGCTGCCGTCGGTGTTGTCATGGCTGCTGGTGGATATCCGGACAGCTATAAAAAAGGTGATGTGATTAGCGGATTGGATGTCGTGGACTCAGCCGATACTCGTGTATTTCATGCCGGTACGGCATTTGATCAAGATAAAGTCGTCACCGCTGGTGGCCGTGTTTTATGTGTAACCGCTCTTGGCGAAGGTGTTGCCGCTGCTCAGCAACAGGCTTATGCTGGAGTCGCAAAGATTCAATGGCAGGATGCCTATTATCGAACTGATATTGCCTATCGTGCAGTTGCCCGTGAGCAACAAAAAGGCTGATATATTGCGACTTTAAGGAGAAGGCGGAATGTCTGTATCCCATCCGATTATTGCAGTTACAGGTTCTTCCGGCGCAGGCACTTCGAATGTAAAACATGCATTTGAAGATATTTTTCGTCGAACGAATGTGAAACCTGCCGTTATCGAGGGAGACAGCTTTCATCGATATAATCGTGAGGAGATGCTTGCCGCTGTAGCTCAGGCGGAAGCCGAAGGCCGCGCGATGACGCACTTCGGTCCTGAAGCCAATTGTCTTGATCGGCTGGAAAGATTATTTCAGACCTACTCAGAAACCGGCCGTGGCGAAAAACGTTATTACATTCATGACGAAAACGAAGCGGTTAAATTCAATCAACCACCCGGAACATTTACTGAGTGGGAAGAGTTAGATAATGACAGTGATCTGTTGTTTTACGAGGGACTACACGGCGGTATGGTTACCGACGAAGTGAATATTGCCCAATATACCGATCTGTTAATTGGTGTGGTGCCGGTTATTAATATCGAGTGGATCCAGAAGATAAAACGTGACTGTGCCAACCGTGGATATTCTCAGGATGCCGTTGTCGATATTATATTGAAGCGTATGCCGGATTATATTCATCATATTACGCCTCAGTTCTCCCGTACTCATATCAACTTTCAGCGGGTGCCGTTAATTGATACCTCCAACCCGTTTGTGATGCGGGAAATCCCCACCCCGGATGAAAGTCTGTGTGTTATCCGTTTTAAAGATCCGAAGATGGCAGATTTTCCGTATTACCTGTCAATGCTGAAGGATTCATTTATGTCACGGCCTAATAACATGGTCGTTCCAGGAACCAAAATGGGCCTGGCTATTGAAATTATTCTGATGCCGTTTGTTGAGGAAATGATGCAGAAAAAACGGCAACGTGGTTAATTAATCTTTTAAAAGTAGCGATCTGCACCGAATATGAATTTTTCTAACTGGCAATTAAGACAGGCCTGCCTTGCTTTGCAGAATGATGGGGTAATCGCCTATCCGACCGAAGCAGTGTTTGGAGTTGGCTGTGATCCCTCGAGCGAAACCGCCATTATCAGATTACTGATGATGAAACGTCGTCCATTGGAAAAGGGCCTGATTCTGATCGCATCAGACTTCAATCAATTGCAGGATTTTATCCAACCGCTATCGGCTGACATTCTCGCCAAAGTCACTCAAAGCTGGCCAGGCCCAAACACTTGGTTATTGCCGGTTCGTTCTTCGGTTTCTCCATTATTAACCGGTGGCCGGGACACCTTGGCGGTCAGAGTAACAGCACATCCCTTAGCGGCAGAACTATGCCGCAGATTTGGCGGTCCGCTGGTTTCAAGCAGCGCCAATATTACTGGTCTGCGGCCTGCCAAGAATGTCCATCAAGTGCATTGGCAGTTACCTGAACTGGATTATGTGCTGCCCGGAGCATTGGGCGGGGCTTCCAAGCCATCCACTATCCGTGATGCATTCACTGGTGAGGTACTGCGATGAGTGCACCGGATATTAATGCAGTGCGTGAGTATTTACTCTCTCTTCAGGATACTATCTGTAAAGAGATTGAGGATTCAGATGGCAAACAGAAATTTGCTGAAGATGACTGGCAGCGCCCAGCCGGTGGTGGTGGGCGAACCCGTGTTTTAAATAACGGTGCGGTGTTTGAACAGGCCGGAGTCAATTTCTCCGAAGTCAGCGGTGATAACTTACCGCCATCAGCAACTGCCAGCCGGCCTGAACTTGCTGGACGCAGTTTTCAGGCAATGGGCGTCTCGCTGGTGATTCATCCGCATAATCCGTATGTTCCAACTTCTCATGCCAATGTACGTTTCTTTATTGCCGAGAAAGCCGGTGAAGAACCCATATGGTGGTTTGGTGGTGGTTATGATTTGACGCCTTATTACACCTTTGATGAAGATGTTATCCATTGGCATCAAACAGCTAAAGATGCCTGTGATCCCTTTGGTGACAAGGTTTATGATGATTACAAAAAATGGTGTGATGACTATTTCTTTCTCAAACATCGTAACGAACCGCGGGGTGTTGGCGGGTTGTTTTTTGATGATTTGAATCAACCGGATTTTGAACAGTGTTTCGGCTTGTTGCAAAGTGTTGGCAACAGCTACACTGCAGCGTATTTACCAATCGTCGAACGTCGTAAAGATTTAAGTTACACCGAACAACAGCGTGACTTTCAGCTGTATCGTCGTGGTCGTTATGTGGAATTTAATCTGGTTTATGATCGCGGCACCTTGTTTGGTTTGCAGTCAGGTGGCCGTACCGAGTCGATCCTGATGTCATTGCCCCCATTGGTGAAATGGCGTTATAACTGGCAACCCGAGCCGGGATCGGCAGAAGCCAGGTTATATGATTACTACCTTCAACCTCAGGATTGGCTGGCGAAAGCCTAGGATCTTTAGATCCTAGGAATCCTTAGACAGTAATGCCAGCTGATCCGCCTGATATTCGCTGATTAACGGATCAATGACCTGATCCAGTTGACCTGACATGACTTCATCCAATTTATATAACGTTAAATTGATTCGATGGTCGGTAATGCGACCTTGAGGATAGTTATATGTACGGATACGTTCGCTGCGATCACCGCTACCCACTAATAATCTGCGGGTTTCGGCCTGCTCGGAGGCTTGTTTTTCCTCTTTCGCCGCCATGATGCGTGACTGCAGAACGGACATCGCTTTGGCGCGGTTTTTGTGTTGTGAACGTTCTTCCTGACACTCAACGATAATCCCGGTTGGTATGTGCGTGATACGCACGGCGGAATCGGTTGTATTAACGTGCTGACCACCGGCACCGGAAGAACGAAAGGTATCCATTTTGATATCGGCCGGGTTGATTTCAATCTGATCGATTTCATCGGCTTCCGGCAAAATCGCTACTGTACAGGCTGAGGTATGAATCCGCCCCTGGGATTCAGTTTCCGGCACCCGTTGCACCCGATGGGCGCCAGATTCAAATTTCAACCGTGAGTAGGCACCATCACCAACAATCCGGGCGATGATTTCTTTATAGCCACCATGTTCGCCTTCCTGAGCATTGAGCACTTCAACCTGCCAGCGACGTGATTCAGCATAACGTGTGTACATTCGAAATAAATCACCGGAGAAAATGGCGGCTTCATCACCACCGGTGCCGGCGCGGACTTCGAGAAAGATATTACGTTGATCATTTGGATCTTTAGGTAACAACAGTTTCTGCAAATCAATGGCAAGCTGTTCCTGTTTTTCTTCAGCGATGGCCAGTTCTTCCTTGGCCATTTCACGCATTTCCGGATCACTTTCCTGCATCATTGCCTGAGCATCTTTCAGATCACTAAGGGTCTGCAGATATAGGCCAAAGTGTTTAACAACTGGCTCCAGCTGTGCGTATTCCTGCGATAAGGTGCGGAATTTGTTCTGATTGGCCATGGTTTCCGGATCAGATAGCAGGCCACTGATCTCTTCATGACGATCAACTAATGCTTCAAGTTTATTTCTGATGGAATCTTTCACAGATCAATCCTTAATATTAAATAAACGGCGGGCAGCATCAATCATCGGATTATTTTCATCAGATTCAAATGCTGATTGCCGCAGTTGTCTACTGGGTTCATGCAATAGCTTGTTGGTCAGGGTGCGGGCCAGTTCGGTCAGTACCATTTCAGCATTGCCACCCTGTTCCAGCTGGCGTAGGGCTTTATCAACGGCCTGTGTGCTGAGCATCTGTCCACGCTCACGAATTGACCGAATGACCGGGACGGTATCCTGACTACGCATCCAGCCGGCAAAATGATCGGCCTGCGTATCAATGATTTCTTCTGCCTGCTTGGCAGCATCACGCCGTGACTGCAGATTTTCTTCAATAATGTCATGCAGATCATCAACGCTATATAGATAAATGTCTTCAAGCTGTCCAACTTCTGCTTCGATATCACGTGGAACCGCAATATCCACCATAAAAATCGGTTTACGTTTGCGCAGCTTCAATGCACTTTCGACTGTGCCTTTGCCAAGTATGGGCAGCTGACTGGCGGTGGAGCTGATCACAATATCAGCTTCGGCAAGATGTGCCGGAATTTCACTCAGACTAATCGCATAACCATTCACTGAGGTTGCCAGAAGATGAGCTTTCTCAATGGTGCGATTGGCAATAATCAGACGCTTGATGCCGTTATCAAACAGATGACGGGCTACCAGTTCGATGGTTTCGCCGGCACCGATTAGCAGGGCGGTTGATTCGGCCAGATTACTGAAGATCTGTTTTGCCAGACTGACAGCAGCAAAAGCGACGGAAACCGGACTGTTCCCAATAGCGGTATCGGTGCGCACCTGCTTGGCAACGCCAAAGGCATGCTGGAACAGACGTCCCAGCGATTTCCCCAGCGCCTTTGCGTTAAGCGCCTGGCTATAGGCGGTTTTTAACTGACCAAGAATCTGCGGTTCGCCTAAAACTAACGAATCCAGACCACAGGCAACCCGGAATAAATGCCTTACCGCATCAGCACCTTCATAACAATAAAGATAGGACTTGAGGGCATTGGCATCCTGTTGTTGAAAGTTATGCAACCATAACAGGACACTATTGTCATAATCTTCGTCCAGATGACAGTATATTTCGGTGCGGTTGCAGGTTGAGACAATGACAGCTTCAATCACGCTTTCATTCAGCATCAGTGACGCTAAAGCCAAAGGTAATTTATCAGCATCAAAGCTAAGCTTCTCGCGCACATCAACCGGTGCGGTTGTGTGATTAATGCCGTAAGTGACAAGATGCATAATTAAGGAGTCGTGTTGTATGCTGTTAAACTTTACAGCCGTGAGCTAAGTTGTCTTATATCTCGGTCTGGACAAGACTAATTCGCCATTCTATCAAACTCAATCAGTCAGGTCGTTGAATTATGGATTTATTGCAACAGTTACGCGGTCATTCAAAACGGTTCGCCTCATCGGCGGCGTGGGTGATGATACCTATTTTACTGTTTGGATGCGCCGCTACTGCTAAGCAATCAGACGAAAAAACTCCACTACAGCCAGTGGAGGTAAATGAAGCAGAGACAATGGAAACTGCGCAGCCGGAATTGGATTTGCCTCTGACTTCAGAACTGGTTTATTACGTACTTACCGCCGAAATTGCGGGGCAGCGCGGTCAACTTGATATTGCAGTCGACTTATATAATCAGGCTGCTGAATTGACTGACTCGCCTAATCTGGCGGGACGTTCCGCACGAATTTCGACATTTTCACGTGATCCCAAACGTATCGACCGCGCATTGACCCGCTGGCAGGAAGTCTCGCCGGAAGAGGCTGAGGTCTACGTGATGCGGGTTCCATTTTTGTTAATGGAAGATAATTATCCCGAAGTCGTTGTAAACATGAACAAAGCGCTCGCTTTGGAACCGGAGAACAAAGAAAAATATCTGGAAAGCCTGGCCGCTAATTTAAGCGAGAAAGGGGATCCGGAAAGAGGTCTGCAGACGATTCTGGAATTGGACCTGTACAAAAATGATGATCCGGCAGCTCGCTTTACCTATGCCCGACTGGCCGCTTATTTCCAGCGCTTTGATGTGGCTGAAATCGCGGTGGATGAGTTACTGGAAGAAGACCCAAACAACGAAGCTTATCTGAGTCTTAAAGCAGACTTGTTACAGACCCATGGTAAAAATGAAGAAGCATTAAAGTTAATTGCCAAAGCAGCTCAGCGTGAGGGAGCGAGTGAATCCTTACGTTTCACCTACGGAAAATTGTTAGGTGAAAGTGGCGAATCGGAAAAGGCAAAACGCATTTTTGAAGAATTGCATTTGGAGAACCCGGAAAACCCGGATGTGATTTTTGCGCTGGGATTACTGGCTTTGGAACGCGATGATGGAGAAACCGCCAAGTCGTATTTCAGTCAGTTATTACAAATGGGAGATGCCGGAGGTCAGGCCAGCTATTTTATGGGGCTTGCCGAGGAAATGAATGGCAATGTGGATTCTGCTTTGGTTTGGTTCGCCTCAGTGCCTGCCGAAAGCCAGCGGTTTGAAATGGCGCAAACCCGTTATATCAATTTACTGGCCGATCAAGGTGATATTGATAAAGCACGACAGCATCTACAACTGCTGCGTCAGGAGCGTCCTCAGCAAGCCATTGATTTTTATTTGTTTGAAGCCGCCTTTTTGCGGGATCACAGCATGCCTGAAGAGTCTGTTGAGGTGTTAACGGAAGCGTTGAACAATCACCCGGGCAATCTGGACCTGTTATACAGTCGCGCCATGGTAGCCGAATCAATTGGCAGACTGGAGATGCTGGAACAAGATCTGCGCACCATTTTGAAAATTGACCCGGAAAATGCCCAGGCGATGAATGCCCTGGGTTATACCCTGACCGATCGTACTGATAGACATGAAGAAGCTTTGCAGTTAATCAATAAAGCTTTGGAACTGCGCCCTAATGATCCTTATTACCTGGATAGTCTGGGATGGGTGTATTACCGGATGGGTGATTTGGAAAAAGCTGAATATTACCTGCGTGAAGCAGTGGAGATTCAAGCCGATGTAGAGTTTGTCGCTCATCTGGGTGAAGTGCTGTGGATGCAGAATAAAAAAAATGAAGCCAGAAAGTATTGGGCTCAAGGGGAGAAACTGGATCCAAATAACAAAGTACTTCAGGAGACCCTGCAGCGGTTGACCAAATGAAACAGCTTCTAGTAGTAACCGGTCTGCTGATGACTGCCTGTACCCCAGTGTGGCAGACAAAACCGTTGGAACCTGCAGAACAGCTGTGGGAAAACCGTCAGACGGTTTTGAAACAAATGGACTATTGGTCTTTTCGTGGTCGTACGGTTATTCGTCAGGACAAAGAAGGCTGGAATGTCGGCGTGACCTGGCAACAGCAGCGGGAAGACTTCAATATCCGCCTGGTTGGTCCCTTTTCTCAAGGGGCGGTGGAGTTAGCCGGTGATGACAAACTGGTCACCATGACATTTTCCGATGGTGAAACCTATTCTGCTGCAACACCGGAAGAGCTTCTGGCAGAAGTACTGGGCTGGTTATTACCGGTCAGTGCCTTGCGTGACTGGGTCAGAGGTTTGCCGCATGCACCTATTAAGATTGATGAGAAAACTCTGGATGAAAAAGGCCGCTTAATCACACTTTCCCAGGCAGGTTGGCAAGTAGAGTTTGTCGATTATGCGCCGCTGGAAGGCAATGATGTGCCGGCCAAGATCTTTATCGAACATCCGCAGTTAAGTATTCGTCTGGTAATGAATGGATGGAAAGCTGGTAAATGAATGAATGGTGGCCCGCACCGGCAAAACTAAATCTGTTTTTACACATCACCGGCAGACGGCCAGATGGATATCATGAATTACAGACGGCATTTCAGTTTCTCGACTATGGTGACAGATTAAAATTTACCGTCACCGAAGATTCGCTAATCACTTTACAAGCCGATCTGCCAGACGTTGCTGATCAGGATAATCTGATTGTAAAAGCCGCCCAACTTTTGCAATCAACCTGCAAATGTCATTCAGGTGCTGTTATCCAACTGGAAAAAAATCTGCCGATGGGCGGTGGTCTGGGAGGAGGCAGTTCCGATGCTGCTACCACCCTCGTTGCGCTGAATAAGCTTTGGCAATGTGATTTATCAGAAGATCAATTAGCTGGTCTGGGGTTGCAATTAGGCGCAGATGTGCCGGTTTTTGTGCGAGGTCACGCGGCGTGGGCCGAGGGTGTAGGAGAAATTTTTACTAAAATTGATCCACCAGAACCTTGGTATTTAGTTATCTTTCCTCAATGCGCCGTCTCTACAGCTGAAATATTTTCTGCAACTGAATTGACACGCGATTGTGAACCCCTCACAATAGCGGGCTTCCTTGCGGGGGAAGGCAGTAACATTTGCGAATCGGTGGTGAAAAAATTGCATCCACCAGTTGCACAAGCACTGGCATGGTTGGCACAATATGCCACCATTCCACGAATGACCGGAACAGGGTCTTGTGTATTTGCCCGCTTTGACTCAGCCACTGCGGCTGAAAATGTTTTAGAACATGTGCCGGAACATTGGCATGCTTTTACTGCCAAAGGCTGCAACAGATCACCGTTGAGTTTTTGTGCAAAAGATTTCGATTGAAGTCTTAATGTAACTGCAATTTGATAGAGTTGAGTAAAAACAGTTGGGGTATCGCCAAGCGGTAAGGCAACGGGTTTTGATCCCGTCATTCCCAGGTTCGAATCCTGGTACCCCAGCCACTCTTTTTGTTTATTGAATGAACTCGGCATCTCTATAGTGACTCAAAACCGACTCCTCCAGTTACAACAGCGTTCCGCAGACGACAATATGATGGTCTTCACTGGAAACGCTAATCGTAAACTGTCAGAAAATATCGCCAATTTTCTGAATATCAGCTTGGGTAAAGCCACAGTTGAGAAATTCAGTGATGGCGAGATCATGGTTGAAATTCTCGACAATGTCCGGGGCAAGGACGTGTTTATCGTCCAACCAACCTGTATGCCTACCAATGATAACCTGATGGAATTAATGGTGATGACCGACGCTATACGTCGTGCCTCAGCCAAACGTATTACTCTGGTTGTCCCTTATTTTGGTTATTCCCGTCAGGATCGTCGTCCTCGTTCAGCTCGTGTCGCCATTACCGCTAAGGTCGTTGCCAATATGCTGACCGGTGTTGGCGCAGATCGCGTTTTAACCGTTGATTTACATGCCGATCAGATTCAGGGCTTTTTTGATTGTCCTGTTGATAATGTCTATGCCTCACCCGTATTGCTGGGTGATATCTGGAAACACAAATACCAGGATTTGGTTGTGGTTTCTCCGGATGTTGGTGGTGTGGTTCGTGCCCGTGCATTAGCCAAACATTTAGATGTTGAACTGGCGATTATTGATAAACGTCGCCCACGCGCCAATGTGGCCAAAGTCATGAACATCATCGGTGATATCGATGGCCGCACCTGTGTGATGGTCGATGATATGGTCGATACTGCCGGCACGTTGTGTGCTGCGGCAGCTGCTTTGAAAGAACATGGTGCGATTAATGTAGTTGCTTACTGTACCCATCCGGTTTTATCGGGGGCAGCCATTGATAATATCAACAAATCTTTACTCAATGAGTTAGTGGTGACAGATACTATTCCACTGCAGCCCGATGCGGCTGCATGTGACAAAATTCGCGTTTTGAGCATTGCTGAAATGCTTGCCGAAGCGATGTACCGAATTAGTAATGAAGAGTCAGTTAGCTCTTTATATATGGATTAACCAAAAAATTTATTTTGGTTGTATGTGCTGAACCTGGTCGCGGGGGAAGCGAAAAGCCGGAAACGGCATATTAACGGGCCTCGTGTCCGTTTTTTAGTCTTGGAGAAGAAGATGGAAAATTTATTTGAAGTACATGCTGAAGCGCGTACTGACCAGGGGAAAGGTGCGAGCCGCCGCCTACGTCATTCGGGCAAAGTACCAGCAGTAGTCTACGGTGCTGAAAAAGAACCTGTTTCAATTTCAGTAAACCATAACCAGTTCATTCGCCATTTGGCAGAAGAAGCGTTTTACGCTCACATTCTGACATTGGTTATTGATGGCAAGAAAAATCAGGTCGTATTGAAAGATCTGCAACGTCATCCTGCGAACGACAACAAAATCATTCATGCAGACTTCCTGCGAGTTGATGCCAAACATGCAATGACAATGACAATTCCATTGCACTTTATCAATGAAGAAAAAGCGGTTGGTGTTAAAGCCGGTGGTTTGGTTTCGCATCTGATGACAGAGGTTGAAATCTCTTGTCTGCCTAAAGATTTACCAGAATACATCGAAATTGATGTTGCAAAACTGGCTATGGATGAAGCTATCCACCTGAGTGAATTGAAACTGCCTAAAGGTGTCACTCTGACTGCCTTGACGCATACTCAGGATGAGCAGTTGGAAGAAGGTGAACGTTCTTCTTACGATCAAGCCGTTGTCAGTATTCATGAGCCACGTGTTGCTAAAGTGGATCTTGAAGAAGATACAGAAGCTGATGATGAGGAAGAAGCGACTGAAGATTAATTCAGTCGTCGGGAACCGTTATGACAAACTGGATTATCGCCGGTCTGGGCAATCCCGGTTCTCAATATGAACAGACCCGACATAACGTCGGGTTCTGGTGGTTGGATCAGTTGGCTAATGATTTTGGGCTGAGTTTTAAAACAGAGTCCCGGTTTCATGGTCAACTGATTCAATACACAAATCCTGAACACAAAGTCTGGTTGATCAAACCACTTACCTTTATGAATCGCAGCGGTCAATCTGTTGCGGCGCTGGCCAACTTTTATAAAATCCCTGCAGAAAATATTCTCGTTATCCACGATGAATTGGATTTACCCGCTGGTACGGTGCGTCTGAAACGCGGTGGTGGTCATGGCGGACACAATGGTCTGCGTGACATCATCAGCCAACTGGGCAGCAAAGATTTTTTGCGTTGCCGGATTGGTATTGATCATCCGGGTAATAGTAAGCAAGTTGCCGATTATGTGCTGAGTAAACCCTCTGCAGCAGATCGGGAAAATATGATGGCAGGTATCGATAACAGCCTGCGTGTTTTACCTGATGTACTCTCAGGAAACCTCGACAAAGCCATGAACTGGCTGCACTCACAGTAAGAATCGTTTTTTACCTCTCTTAATTGTGATCTGCAAAACACCTGCACAGGTGCGAGGAAAGAATTTTATCATTGTTATAAATAACCCCTAAGGATTTCTCATGGGATTTAAATGCGGTATTGTCGGTTTACCTAACGTAGGCAAGTCCACGTTATTCAATGCGTTGACGCAGGCAGGCATCGAAGCACAAAACTATCCATTCTGTACTATCGAGCCTAACGTTGGCATCGTGCCGGTGCCGGATCCGCGTATGGATAAACTGGCTGCGATCGTCAATCCGCAACGCGTTTTACCCACTACCATGGAATTTGTTGATATTGCCGGTCTGGTTGCCGGGGCTTCCAAAGGTGAAGGCTTAGGTAATAAATTCCTGGCCAATATCCGTGAAACCGATGCTATCGCCCATGTTGTTCGCTGTTTTGAAGATGAAAATGTGGTGCATGTGGCTGGTAAAGTCTCGCCAGTGGATGATATTGAAGTGATCAATACCGAGCTTGCATTAGCGGATCTTGAATCTGTGGAAAAAGCGATCACCAAAACCACAAAAGATGCCAAAGGTGGCGATAAAACAGCCAAAGCACGTTTGGATTTGTTGACGCAGATTCGAGAGCATCTGGACCAAGGTTTGCCTGTTAGAGCAATGAAACTTGATTATGATCAACTGGCATTATTGACCGGCCTGCATTTGTTAACAATCAAACCGACAATGTATATTGCCAATGTTGCTGAAGATGGCTTTGAAAACAATCCTGCTTTGGATGCAGTTATGGCATTGGCTGACAAAGAAAATGCTATTGTTGTATCAATTTGTGCCGCCATTGAATCGGAGATTGCCGATCTGGCAGATGAGGATAAAGCAGAATTCCTTGAGGAACTTGGTCAGGATGAGCCCGGTCTGAATCGAGTAATTCGTAGCGGTTATCAATTGCTTGGATTACATACCTACTTTACCGCTGGTGTGAAAGAAGTGCGTGCCTGGACTGTTGAAGTCGGTGCGACTGCACCAGAAGGTGCCGGTGTTATTCATACTGATTTCCAGAAAGGCTTTATTCGCGCAGAAGTTATCGGCTACGAAGATTTTGTGCAGTTTAATGGTGAACAGGGTGCTAAAGATGCCGGAAAATGGCGTCTGGAAGGCAAAGAATATGTCATTAAAGATGGCGACGTAATGCATTTCAGGTTTAACGTTTAATTGAAAATTTGCCTTTGATCAGTGGATCTCGGAAGGCGCTCTGAAGTAAAGGAATAATCATGAAAAGATGGTTTGTTGGAGTGTTATTAACACCGATACTGATGGGTGCGGCACAGGCTGATCCGGCTATGGATTCTTGCATTTTGTCCAAGATGGCTACTTCCGATGATACGGTTACGGTCGGGGATATTCGCGCAATATGCAGCGCTGACATCAGCTCACAAAAACAGGAATCTTTTGATCCGGTCACTTTGCCAGCATTGAAGCGTGCCGAGGAGCAGACTATCTCGCTTGATGACGATGATGCCACCAGTATTAAAACTGCTGATGGTTCTGCCTTAACACGTCGTTTGGTTTTGGAAAAAAGTCAATCAAATAATCCATTTGCATTCTTGCCGCATCGACCCAATTACTTCATTTTCAGTAACAATGTAGCTTCTTACAATGAAGCACCATTTGAATCCTCCGATCCAGGAAATGATTATGATTTTCAACCCTGGGAAAGCAAATTTCAGATAAGTTTGAAACTTCCGGTGGTTAGAGGTTTGTTTAATAATCGGGCAGATGCCTTTATTGCTTATACAAACCGCTCTTTCTGGCAAATGTTTAATAACGATAACTCACAAGTATTTCGTGATTCCAACCATGAACCAGAAGCCTGGCTTTCATTTGCAAACGATACCGAGTTATTCGGATTTAAAAACTCACTGATTAATGTCGGCTTTAATCATCAATCAAACGGCCAGAGTGGTGAATTATCCCGCAGCTGGAATCGTATATTTGCGGAGTTCGTCGTAGAAAAAGGCGACTTTTATTTTGCTGTTCGCCCATGGTATCGGGTTCCTGAAAGAGATAGTTCGGACGATAACCCGGATATTGAAAAATATATGGGGAATTTTGATTTCACTTCGGTTTATAAATACGGTGATCACAGCTTTGATCTAATGATCCGCAATAATCTGCGTAGCGATAATAAAGGCGCTACGCAACTGGGCTGGAGCTTCCCGTTGTATAAAAACTTCAGAGGCTATGTGCAATGGTTTAATGGTTATGGCGAAAGCCTGATTGATTATGATCATCGTACCAACAGCATAGGGTTTGGTATCCAGTTCAGCGACTGGTTATAACCATTTCCACAGCCTTTCAGGCTGTAAGAGATTAACAGGCTCTTAATGTTGATATTTATTGCCCAGCAACGTAAAATGCTCGGCTTCGTGGCTACATAGCTCAGTTGGTTAGAGCACATCACTCATAATGATGGGGTCCCTAGTTCGAATCTAGGTGTAGCCACCACTTTCTTTTCTCGAGTTGAGGCAAACAATGTTTCCTTGGTTCGTGTCGTTTCCCCCTCTCCCCGTAAGCTTAATCACTAATACTTCATTAGCAGATTTATGAGCATATCACTCTTAGAACTTCGCAGAAGCCTCTGAACTTGCCCCATGTATCTTCTCTCCGTTTTCTCTATCGGGGAGCGGTATATCATCAAGAAACTCAATAGAACGCACAGGCATGGCAAATCTGATTTCTCTTTTGTCCAGCTCTTCCAGCAACGTAAAATTAACATTTTGCTGGATATCCATATAGATATTGTAGTCTGAGCTCAGCACGTAATAGACCACCTCGAATCTCATCGAATAATCATCAAATTTGAATAAATGTGCGCGATCAAATCGGGTTTGGTCGATGGATTCGATGATTTCCTTTATTAATCCTGGTATCTGTCTGGCTTTGGCAACTGGCGTACGGAATGAAATAGCCAGAAAGAAAACCACCCGGCGCTCATTCATGCGTTTGTAATTGTGAATGATTTGCTGCAGCAGATTGGTATTACCGCAAATGATCTGTTCGCCACTCAGGCTTCGTATACGCGTAGTTTTCAGCCCAATATATTCAATGGTGCCGGCAACATCATTAAAAACGATAAAATCGCCGGTTCTGAAAGGCTTGTCGACACCGATGGATGCAGAGGCAAACAAATCTCCCAGCAATGTCTGCAGTGCCAGAGCGATGGCAATACCACCAATACCCAGGCTGGCAACCAGAGCGGTAATGTTGACTCCCAGATTTGCCAATACCGACAGCAATACGACTGCCCAGATGCTGGTACGAACCAGTAATGACACGATGGTGACGGTTAATTGATTTTCACGATCTACCCGCGTTTCGATGGTGTCTATTTTCCACATGACGATGGCAGCATCAATCCACAGCCCAATTTGCAAGGCCAGCACCAGAAACCATATATGACTGACCCGATTATCCCACTCAGGACCAAGATCAACGAGTGCCAGCCCAATTTGTATGGCCATGGCAGCTATTAATAATCGACTTGTATGCCTGAAGACTTCAGCGCCATATCGCCCCCAACGTCCTTTGGAGCGTGAAAGCAGATCGACGCTGCGGGTTATAAAAAATCGCATCACCATGCGAAGTAACATGTAGCTTACAACTGCAATTCCGAGTACCAGGAAGAAATTCACTACGGCTGGTTGAGATATCCATGTCTCCCAATCACTCCCTAAATTCCAGTCAAACATAATGTTCTCCAAAAAGATAAAAACGCGAAGGAAAGCTGGGGCTGAAAACAAGCCCTAGTAACAGTAAAACTGTTTGGAATCCAATCGACGCGGTTACTTGGTTAACGGATTCAACCACCAGTGATGACAATAAATGTATAACCGGGTTGGCGTTATAAGGCCTGAAATTGCAGTTGCCTGCTTAAATAAACTATCGGGTTGTTTTCGATGAATCAAGTTTGCTGCTTTAGGACCGTTGTCTTAAAGCTAGTGAGCAATAAATATTCTCTATTCCTGAATCATTTAGGGATGATGTCCTGACCTTTGTTCAGAGGGAAACTTTGATTGTTAGCACTGAGTCAGGACTTAGCCATGAACCCTATTTTGATTCAGGAGTTAAATTTTTATGCCCACTAAACTTTCTCATGCCGGTTTGTTTTTTGTTATCGGGGGGCTATTTTGCCTTGTAAACAGCTCGGTTTTAATAGCAGAAGCAAATGAAGCAAATCACTATATTGAGTTTTATGAAGAGTGGGATGAGGATTGTGAGGAGAAAGGTGGGGCCAGAGTATTTGTAAAAAATACCCACCAGACTCAGATCATAGATTTACAACTGGATCGTTATTTTTATGATGTAAGACAGGCGGGAAGGTCAATGTTTCCGCTTAAACCAGACGGTTCACAGGCCCTAGGATGCAGTCGAGTGTTTGATGCTGAACAACGCTGGGAGTTGGTTGCTGCCAGTTTTATCAGCGAGGCTGCTGCAGAAGAACGCTACGGTGACTTTCAATAAACGGTCTGGCCTTCATCATTTGTCAGCCTGATAAACCCGGCAGGTTCGAGCAAACTAATCAGGGAGCGAACCAATGAAACTACTGATAATGTTCCTGGCGATCCAACGTGTTGTGTCCTTCCTGTTTATTTCATTAGTCATTATTGGCATCACCGGGTGTGAAGATGATGCCCAGCAAACGTCTCAATTTGAAGAACAGCAACCAAACTATGCCATTGTCAAACCGGTCCCGCAAAATTTACAGCAAGGAATGCCAGAGACCAAACCAGTCGAAATGTTATCTGTTGCCGATCCAACCCCGCCGGAACAATGGTTGCTATCACTTTATCAACTTAACCCTGATATAGAGCCAGCCCGCGATAAAGGTTATTACCGGAATCTGTTAACGATTATTCAAAAAAGTGTGCATGAGCAACCCCGGGTGATCGCCAACCGTACTGTACAAATCACACGGCAATTACAGGAAATGGGGATTGAGGCAAATGAAGATCAGATTCTGGAGGATTTTGCCGAGCACTTTCAAACCGTGAGCGGCCGTTATGTTTATGGCGAGTTATGTGCCAATTACAGCAATTTAAGACAGCAGAAATTAACACATAAACAGGCCATGCAGAAATTGTTTGAATTGCTTTAAGCACCGGAGCTAAAGATATGCAAGAGCTAATCAATAGTTTGATGGTATGGGCGGTAACATTAACCAGCTATGAACAGCCGCTTAAGTTGCCAACAGTTGAGGCCGTCAGTCATCAGCAGCTGCTGCAGACATTATGTGATGATCAATTCTGTACCGCCGTTGCCTATTACGACACTGAAACTCGGACTATTTACTTTGATGAGCGAATGGAGTTGGAGCAGGATCAAAGTGCCCGGGGTTTTATAGTGCATGAAATGGTGCATTTTCTTCAGGATATAAATGGCGAACTGGTACCCGATGAAATGAGTTGTGAACAACGCATTGAAAAAGAGCAGCAAGCCTATCGAGTACAGCAATTCTTTCTGCGCGAGCATCGACAACCGACTTATCAGATTGATTTAGCTGTGGCAGTGTTAGCCAATGTTTGTAAAAACTCGACTGACAAGCCCTAAATGATGATTACCTTGCTGAACCAATTTATGTTGAAGCCAATACGGTCACGGATAATTGCAACCTCAAAAGTCAGTCTGGTTTTTTGGTTTCGATATCCACATTATCAAAGCTGACGATAGGTTCTTTACGAGTCGTTTTTTTCGATGTTTCAGTTACATTTTCCGGTGCAGTAACGACAGGTTCCTTTCGCTCAGATCTATTTTGTTGAATAGGGGCAGAAACCTCATCCGTCACTACTGGATCCTTGCGAACTGTATTCTGCCTTGCCGCTTCAATACCCGTTTTCATTCCTTTAGGCAGCTGTTCAAAGAATAGCGGATCCAGCCTGCCATTAATGTAACTCAGTGGTTGAGAGTGTTTTTGTTGCTGGCAATAACGAATCACCCCAATCAAGACTTGTCGTACTGCTTCAATATCATTGAGACTGCCTCGTTTATCTTCTGCAAAATAAGCGGCCATAAAACTGAATCGGTTATCAATGGCAAATGGCAATATCTGGCGCCATAAACTATAAATATCTTCAACTTTGATGATTTCTCCGGCAACGGCTCGGTCCAGGCGACGGAACCAGAATAAGATTTCATCCAACAAACTGGCGGTCAGCAAATCTTGTTGATCAGTAATTGTGATCAGCCGATCTCCCATATGCCATGATGTTTCAACTGTTTGAGGGACCTGCCAACGTACTTCCGGCGTCAATGCCAGTGAGAATTCATAGACCAGTTTTGCATCAAAATTTGATCTGTTGGTTAACCATACCGAAGGTTGATTGCTGATAGCCAGAAATTGGGTTTCCAATTCCTGTAATAAGCGTTGACGCTCCAGTTCTTTATTTGCGGTTGTAGCAGGATTTGCACGTCGTTTCAGAGCCCATAAAACAAAGACTGCGATTAGCAAAGCTCCAGCAAGTGTGAGCAAAATGGTCGAGAAATATAATGCCAATTCTGAGGACAACCGCGCCAGTTGGTCGGCCGTTAATGAGGTTGTATCGTCAGAGTTCGCAATATTGTCGATAATCTCTTCAATGCGTTTTTGAAAAAAACCAATAGCCATATATTTAAGCCTTATAACATATCGAGTGACGAAGGAAGTGTCGGTGGAAAGATCAGGAGACCAGGGGCTGTTGATCTTTCAGTTGCAGCTATGAAAGATCCACAGAGCTTATTGTCCGCTAATTTTTACCGACAAATAATTATTTATGTCATATATTCTAAACTGCTGATATAAAAGCCGTAAAAAAGTGTTTTATCAGGAAGTTTATTAAAGTCAAAAAAGGAGAGAGGATATGAGCATGGTACAAGAGTTTAAAAAATTTGCGATGCGTGGCAATGTGATAGATATGGCTGTCGGTATTGTTATTGGTGTCGCTTTTGGCAAAATTGTTTCTTCATTTGTAGCTGATGTGGTTATGCCGCCATTGGGGTTGTTACTGGGGGGAGTGGATTTCAAAGATCTGGCAATAGTGCTTAAGGACGCGATTGGCGATACGCCGGCCGTGGTTATTGCTTATGGACAGTTTATTCAAACCATTGTCGATTTTGTCATTATTGCCTTTGTGATTTTTTTGGTCGTTAAAGCGATGAACTCATTGAAAGCAAAAGAAGAGGCTGCTCCTTCAGCACCACCAGCACCAACTAAAGAAGAAATTCTGTTAACTGAAATTCGTGATTTGCTCAAAGAAAAATAAGCTTTCCAAAATCATCCGGAGATCTATTGATTTCCGGTGGTTTTTTTGTGCTGCATGATGTTATTGCTTGCCAGAGTTGCTGTAAGTCTTCTTGCTGGTTTATTGCTTGGCGGGATCTTTTTTTATGGCTATTTTGCGGGTCTAATCGGTAACCCTTCTTATTATGCAAATTGGCTGGTGCCTCTTTTTTTCGGTGCGGGCATTATATTGTGCCTTGCCGGCGTTATCTTCACGTTAGCCGAGAAGCTGAATTGGACTCGCAGATCATTTGCTGCTGCAATCGTGCTGGTGGTGATATTTGCAGGATATCTGCTTTTGATAGAGCCAAAGCTGCAACAGCGGGAGCAGCAAAATCAAATTAAAAGGACGCAGCAGCTATATCAACAGCATTCTCTGCAGCAGCTGGAGTGCGATGATAAATTCCAGGTACACCTGAGTAAAATCGAACAGCGTCCGGCTGAGGTAGTGTTATTTCAGATTGGCAATTTTTCGCAACCCGTTCAATACCTGGCGGGATGGGATAAATCGGCCTCAATGAATAATTGTCGATTTATCGAAAACACTTATGCACTTGGCACTCAGAGAAGCTTTCTCAGCCGATGCATGAATCAACAGCATACTACGCTGGCAGACTTGATTGCCCAGGCTAAACGTCTCGGTTGTCAGTAAGGATAGAAAGGTCATGCGTCAGTAAATGCTCGATTTCTTGCTCACCTTCCTGTTGCAGATACTCCAGAAATGTTTGTGCAGCAAGCGATAGTCTTTTGCCTTGCCGATGAACGGCATACCAGCGCCGCCTTAATGGAAAGTTCTCCACATCTAATACCACCAGTTTTTTTGCTGCCAGCTCTAACCGCAGGCTATGTAGTGATAATACTGCCAGCCCCAGACCCGCCATTACGCCGTGCTTGATTTCATCCGCTCCACCTAATTCCATATACGGTGATATTTTTAAACCACTTTTGGCAAATAATTCTTCCACCGCTTTGCGTGTGCCCGAACCTGGTTCGCGGCCAACCAAACGTTGTTCAGAGATAGTTTTTAATGAAATATTTTTTTGTTTAGCCAATGGGTGGTCGGGGCGGGCGACGATAACCAGAACATTTTCTAAAAACGGGTATTCAACCACTGGCAGATCGTCTGGTACCTGGCCCATGACATAAAGATGATCTTCATTGGCATCCAGCCGTTCGAGTAATCTGGCTCGATTAGTTACCTGTAGCCTTGGTTCAACTTTGGGATAGCGCGCAATAAAATTGCCCAAAAGATAGGGTAGAAAATATTTGGCAGAACTGACAACAACAAGGTTTACCGGCCCAGCAACCTCACCATGTAAATCGGCTAATGCGGCGTCCAGATCGGCAAGACGTTGTAAAACATCTCGGCAGGCATCATAGAGTTCATTACCTGCGACAGTAAGATGTAACTGCCGCCCAACGCTTTCAAATAAAGGCATGCCGACAGATTCTTCCAGTTTTTTCATCTGAATCGACACGGCGGGTTGGGTTAAATGTTTTTCTTCTGCCGCACGGGTAATGCTCTTCAGGCGTGCAACCGCTTCGAATAGGCGTAACTGTTGTAATGAGGCATGTAACATATATAACTTTAATTTATGACAAGGATAAAAACTATTAACTTGTTTTAATAGGTCAAGTCAACTATTTTTACCTCAGACATGAAATAGTCGCTGGGTTACACTTGGATAAAATTCGCTTTCACAGCCATCATGGCTGGAGACAAAATTTTTCCATCTCAAGATACCTATGAGAGATATACAGGCTCTGACTAACCCAAAGTAACAGTTTGATTAATCTGCTTGCGCATATACCTGGAGAGAACACCATGGCAAAAACTTATCAAGCGGGTGTAAAAGAGTATCGCGAAACATACTGGATGCCCGATTACACTCCCAAAGACACCGACTTTCTGGCTTGTTTCAAGGTCATCCCCCAAGAAGGTGTGCCACGTGAAGAGGCGGCTGCTGCGGTAGCGGCAGAATCATCAACTGGTACCTGGACCACAGTCTGGACCGATTTGCTGACTGACCTGGATTATTACAAAGGCCGTGCTTACGCTATTGAGGATGTTCCCGGCAACGATGAAGCGTTCTATGCCTTTATCGCTTACCCAATCGATTTATTTGAAGAAGGTTCAGTAGTTAACGTGCTGACTTCTCTGGTGGGTAATGTTTTCGGCTTTAAAGCAGTACGTTCTTTGCGTCTGGAAGACGTGCGAATTCCTGTTGCGTATGTAATGACTTGTGGTGGGCCTCCTCATGGTATCCAGGTTGAGCGTGACATCATGAACAAATATGGTCGTCCATTACTGGGCTGCACCATCAAGCCAAAGCTGGGCTTGTCTGCGAAAAACTATGGTCGAGCTGTGTATGAATGTCTGCGTGGTGGTCTGGATTTCACCAAAGACGATGAAAACGTTAACTCACAGCCATTTATGCGCTGGAGACAACGTTTTGACTTTGTTATGGAAGCGATTGACAAAGCTGAAATCGAAACGGGTGAACGCAAAGGCCACTATCTGAACGTCACAGCGCCAACCCCTGAAGAAATGTACAAACGTGCCGAGTATGCCAAAGAACTGGGCGCGCCAATCATTATGCATGACTACCTGACCGGCGGTTTCACTGCTAATACAGGTCTGGCTAACTGGTGTCGTGATAACGGCATGTTGCTGCATATTCACCGGGCAATGCATGCGGTACTGGATCGTAACCCTAATCATGGTATCCACTTCCGTGTATTGACCAAAATGCTGCGTCTGTCAGGTGGTGACCATCTGCACTCAGGCACTGTCGTTGGTAAATTGGAAGGTGATCGTGCTGCGACATTGGGCTGGATCGATATCATGCGTGATTCTTATATCAAAGAAGATCGCAGTCGCGGCATCATGTTTGATCAGGATTGGGCTTCCATGCCTGGTGTTATGCCAGTCGCTTCCGGCGGTATTCACGTATGGCATATGCCTGCACTGGTCAGCATCTTTGGTGATGATTCGGTATTGCAGTTTGGTGGCGGTACATTGGGTCACCCATGGGGTAATGCGGCAGGAGCTGCAGCAAACCGTGTGGCCTTGGAAGCATGTGTAGAAGCACGTAACCACGGCAGAGAGTTGGAAAAAGAAGGTAAAGAAATCCTGACCGCAGCTGCTGAACATAGTCCAGAGTTGAAAGTGGCGATGGAAACCTGGAAAGAAATCAAATTCGAATTCGATACAGTCGACAAATTAGATGTTGCACACAAGTAAGTGATGCTGGTCGGCGTTGCTGACCATCGTTAATTGATATCGAATTCGCCATTATTTGAGGAAATGACAATGAGTGAAATGCAAGATTACGCGTCAAGCCTGGCTGATACATCAAGCCGCAAGTTCGAAACCTTCTCGTATTTGCCAGAAATGGATGCTGCACGCATCCGTAAACAGGTTGAATACATTGTCAGCAAAGGCTGGAACCCTGCAGTAGAACACACTGAGCCCGAAAACGCGTTTGGTCACTACTGGTACATGTGGAAGCTGCCTCTATTCGGTGAAACCGATGTGGATCGCATTCTTGCTGAAGCTGAAGCCTGCCACAAGGCGCACCCAAAAAACCATGTGCGTTTGGTGGGGTATGATAATTATGCTCAGTCTAAAGGCGCAGAGATGGTCGTCTTCCGCGGTCAGTCGGTATAACATCAAATCGAATCAGTCCCTGACCTCAGTGTCAGGGACTTTTTCAAATAAGTACAACCAATCTTCCCAACGAATACCCCGAGGATACTGCGATGAGCGAGAAAATTGCTGAACAGTATAAAGTCAAAACAGAACCTTTTTACCGTCCGGTCAGTAATGAAGTGGAGCTGTATCAAGCCGCTTACGCGCGCCGTATGCCGGTAATGCTTAAAGGTCCGACTGGCTGCGGTAAGTCGCGTTTTGTCGAATATATGGCTTGGAAGCTAGGTCGCCCGCTGATCACAGTTGCCTGTAATGAAGATATGACCGCCTCCGATCTGGTCGGGCGTTTTCTGCTCGATAAGGATGGCACCAAATGGCAGGATGGTCCCTTGACCACCGCTGCCCGTATTGGTGCCATCTGTTATCTGGATGAAGTGGTTGAAGCACGTCAGGATACAACGGTGGTTATCCATCCTTTGACCGATCATCGTCGCAGTCTGCCACTGGATAAAAAAGGTGAGCTGGTTGAGGCTCACAAAGATTTTCAACTGGTGATTTCCTACAATCCCGGTTATCAGAGCCTGATGAAAGATCTCAAGCAATCCACCAAACAACGTTTCGGAGCGATGAATTTTGATTATCCGGACGCCGATCTGGAAGCCGAAATTGTCGCCAAGGAAACCGGTGTTGATGCGGAGATAGCCAAAAAACTGGTACAAATTGCGCATCGTGCCCGCAACCTGAAAGGTCATGGCCTGGATGAAGGTATTTCCACCCGTCTTCTGGTCTATGCAGGGCAAATGATTGCAGAAGGGGTTGAGCCTTTGGCTGCCTGCCAGATGACGTTGGTCACACCATTGACGGATGATCCGGATATGCGTGAAACGCTGGAAGCCGCTGTTCATACCTTCTTTGTCAGTTGATAAAGGCTGTCCCGGTTTCTCCGGTTTGGAGATCACATCATGAGCGTCAATCTAAACGATTACCGTGAACAGCTTGAAAAAATAGCGCCGGAACTGGTGCATACGCTGGATAGTACTTTTCAGGATGCGGCAAGGATCATGTCGCCTGCCGGTTTACAGGAATATATGGAAGGTGCCAAAGGCCTGGCAGAGCTAGGGAGAGGTAAAGAGCTGGTGATCGCCTTTCTGGAAGATATTCCACAAGTCGTCAAGGAATGTGGCGAGGACGTCATCCGCGATTGCATCAATGCAGCAATGAAATTATCGTCAATGACCTCGGGCGAGGTGATAGCACTGATGATTCATAGTCTGCCTACTGCTGCTCGGCGGTTGGGCGACCCGGAGTTATTACGCGGTTATTTAAGCCTGATTCATCAACTGTCTGCCAAAGCTTCCCGTGGCTTAAGGCCAATGTTGGGCATTATTGATGAATTATTGTCTAAACTCACCTTATCCGGTTTAAGACGCTGGGCTAATTTTGGTGCCGAAGCTTACCGTCGCGATCTGAATAATCTCGTCAAATACTTTGCCCTGGAAACCGCTGACAGCAAGAAAATGCTGCAAAAAGAACGCCGTGGCACGCTGTTTATCGACACTCAACGTAAGCTGAATTTTTATCTGCGGGCATTATGGGGCAGGGATTTCTTTCTGCGTCCTACTGCGGTGGATTATGAAGGTTTCAAACCCTATATTGAGCATTTTGTTATGCATCTGCCAGATGCGGTGGATGATATTGATGGTGTCAGTGGTCTGGAGCTGTATCGGGCTCAGGCGGCTCATCTGGCTGCTCATATTCAGTATACCCGTGCCCCTATTTCCGCTGAGCAGCTCAGTCCGGCACAGATGTTTTTTATTGGTCTGGTGGAAGATGCCCGGGTTGAGTATCTGGCGATACAGGATTTTCCCGGTTTGCAGAAACTCTGGGGTATTTTGTTAACTATTCCTCAAAGTCAGGAAGTTGAGCATAAGGGACTGCTAAAGCTCGAACAGTTTGCCCGCAGCCTGCATGATGCTTCGATTAAAAACAATGATGACCCATTAAATGCCTTGGCGGACAGATTCCATCAAAATATTGCTGAGCAAGCACAAAATAACCAGTTCAGCTGGGAGCTGGGCATGGAATTATTTCATCTGTTTGCCGAACAGCGCGAGGTGCCCAGCTTACGAATATTAGAATCCATTCGTTTGCCTTATCGTGACGATAACCGTTTTATCTGGGAGTTTGAAGAATTCGATTTCCTGATGCACGGAGCAGAATATATTCCAGCCAGTCAGCGACAAGTTCGGCGATATGTCAGTGCTGTTGAAATGGCCAATGAAGTGGATTGCGAGCTGGCTGGCGATGATGCCCAGGAAATCTGGGTGTGTTCTACCAAGTTCATGCCTTATGAAGATGCCGGTGAAGCCACGGTCAGTTTTAATGAGATGTGGGGTAAAGATCCCGTTTCAGAACCCTATCATTATCAGGAATGGGATTATCAGGTACAGTTGTATCGTCCGGACTGGAGTACGGTATATGAATACCGTCCCAAAAAAGGTGATCCGGAAGATATTGATAATATCCTCAAAGAATACAAGCCGGTCGCGCATCGCATCCGCCAGATAATCGATTTGCTGTCGCCAGCCGGTGTCCAGCGGGTTCGTAATATGGAAGATGGTGATGAGATTGATATCAATGCGGCAGTTGATGCGATGATTGCCATCCGTATGGGCGAGCAACCCAATACTCGGATTACCATGCGAAATGTGATAAAAAATCGTGATTTAGCCGTAACAGTGTTATTGGATTTATCGGAATCAACCAATGATGTTATTGAAGGTAGTGATAAGACGGTTCTGGATTTGGCGCGTGAAGCTGCAATCTTAGTAGCTACGGCCATTAATGGCATTGGTGATCCATTTGCTTTACATGGCTTTGCTTCGGATGGCCGACATGATGTGCAATACTTCCGCTTTAAAGATTTCAATCAGCCCTTTGATGATGAATCAAAAGCCCGTTTGGCAGGAATGAAAGGTGGTTTATCAACCCGGATGGGTGCGGCAATGCGCCATGCTGCTCAAGACTTGTTAAAACAGCCGGAAAGTCGCAGGCTATTGTTGCTGGTCACCGATGGTGAACCTTCGGATATAGATGAACGTGATCCTCAACATTTACGTCATGACACTCGCAAAGCCGTCGATGAGCTGTGGAGCAGAGGCGTGATGACCTATTGTCTGACGCTGGATGCCAATGCTGACAGCTATGTTAAACGTATTTTTGGCGAAAATAACTACACCATTGTTGACCATGTGGATCGATTGCCTGAAAAACTGCCCACTTTATTTGCCAGTCTGACCCGTTAGGGCTTGTTGATCTTTCATCTCCGCCTCTGTTGTGAGCTGAAAAAACGTCAATCAAGGCACGAGGAGCGCTTTTTTTGTTCTAAATAAGTGACGAGCAACGAAGAGTGGCGTTTTTTCAGTCACAACCCAAAGGGCTGGGGCTATTTTTCCGCCCTACGGCGTTGGAAATGACTTATGTAGAACAACTACATCGCATCATTTCCGTCTTGTAGGACGAAAAAATAGCCGCCAGCAGTGGTGGATATGAAAGATCAACAAGCCCTAGGAAAAATCATGAAAGATCAAAAACGTTACGTTGGTATTGATAAAGAAATAAATGGTGGCATGACCGACACCGGGAAAATTATTCGTGATGCCTGGGTATTCGGTTTAATACCGGAGACCGAAACCTGCGAAGGCTGGGTGGTTCAAGGTCTTGAAGATCTGTGGGGCAAGGTGAATCTGGAATGGGAAAAATATGGTTTCAAGGTGGCAAACCTGCCACCGGAAATGCAACAGAAATTTATGCATATTCATGATGCAGCAATTACTCAAGCCAAGCAGTCTGGCTGGAATGCTGAAAGGGATCTTATCGACGAAGTCTGATGGTCTTATATTGATAGCCGACATCGAGCGATTCCAGTTTTTGAAATGTAATCTGAAAGAGCAATATGCGGATTATCACTGTGATGGAGACGCCAGTATCTGCTGAATTTCAGCATATAACGTTTGTAAATCCTCAATACCTTTGCGGGCTAACGCTATTTCATTTTCTTCAAATTGATTCCGTAAACCGGCAGCAGCATGAAATAATTCGTAATAGGCTAATTTAAGTCGATCCAGCCATAACTGATTAAATAGCTCTTCCTGCTTACCCTGCTCCAGCCAGTGAGTAAAGTGGCTGCGTTTGGGATTCATTAATGGCCAGCTGTTGATTTGAGCAGGACTACTGTGCAGATTATCAATTACCCGCTGTAACCATTGCTCGCCCTGCATTTGCATTAATGCCAGCAAGCGTTGTTGGGGGGATAAGGTATTATGGGCATGATTCAGCCAACGTGATTCGGGCTGGTAATCCTCCATCCACAGGCCTAATTCATCCGCTGGCATGGGTTGGGCAATGACATATCCCTGTGCCATATCGCAACCGATAGTCATCAGCATCAAACCATGTTCAATACTTTCTACCCCTTCGGCGATGACCTGGTGCTGAAATGCATGACTTAACCCAATAACACCTTCCACTATGGTGAAATCATTGGGGTCATCCATGATGTCGCGAACAAAACTCTGGTCAATTTTAATCACATCAACCGGCAAATGCCGTAAATGGCTTAATGATGAGTATCCGGTGCCAAAGTCATCCAGTGCTATTCTTACTCCAAGGCCTTCACGGCAGGTGCTGATAATCGCCGAAATATTCTGGATATCGGTTAACACACTGCTTTCAAGCACTTCAAGTTGCAAATATTCGGCAGGCAAGTCCGGATATTTGGCCAGTAGACGATCAAGATGGTCAAAAAATCCTGGCCATTGCAGGTGATGAGCGGAAATATTCACGCTGATTTCAATGACTCTGTTTTGCTGATGAAAATTTTGTAACTGTTTTAACGTCTGATCAATGACCCAGTTACCAATACGGATTTCCAGCTCGGTGCCCGCCATTGAACTTAAAAATGTCGCAGGCTCCAGGATGCCTTGCTGAGGATGGTTCCAGCGAAGCAGCGCCTCTGCGCCATGAATACGCCCATTTCGCATATTAATTTTCGGCTGGTAATACAGGCAAAACTGATTTTTGTTGAAGGCTTGATGTAAGTTGTCCAATTGACTTTGCTTAAGCAGAATTTGCTTGTCATGCACAGCATCAAAAATTGAGTAGCGATTTCGACCGGTCTGTTTAGATTGATACATAGCCTGATCAGCATGACGCAACAACGTATCTGCATCGGACTGATCCAACGGGTAGAGGGTTACCCCCATACTGGCCCCTAACTGGATGATATCGCCATCAATCCGATAAGGCAGTTGAATGGTACGTAATAGTCGGCTGACCAATCTTTCGCAATGTTCTACTGAACTGATGTCATTGAGCAAAATAGCAAATTCATCTCCACCCAGTCGTGATGCTGTGTCATCCAGACGAATACAGGCTTTTATTCGCTGGGCCACCTCAATCAGAACTTGATCGCCTATTTCATGACCATAGTTATCATTGATCGGTTTGAACCCATCCAGATCCAGAAAAATCACACCCAGCAGACTATGTTGACGAATACTGTGTGAAATAGCCTGTTGGAAACGATCAGCAAATAATGTGCGGTTGGGCAACTGGGTGAGCATGTCATAGTGCGCCATCATCTCCAGCGCCTGCTGTTGTGCTTTAATTTCAGTTATATCGGAAAATAAGCCCAGATAATGCAGGGTATCGCCTTGATCATCCATCAAGGTGGAGATGGTTAACAATTCTGCTAATAATTCGCCATTTTTGCGGCGATTCCAGATCTCTCCCTGCCAATAGCCTTTCTCAATAAGGCTTTGCCAAATCTCCCGATAAAATGACTCGGGATGCTTACCTGATTTGAGGATCGATGGCTGTTGATTAATGACTTCTTCACGACTGTATCCAGTGATATCACAAAATGCCGGATTCACATCGACAATACGGCCATCAGGTTTGGTAATCAGAATGCCTTCATGGGCCTGGTTAAATACCCTGCCTGATAATTTGAGTTTTTCTTCAGCAAGTTTACGTTCGCTAATGTCGTAAAAAATGGTGATAAAGACATCAGCCTGACCATCATTAATCGCGGTGCTGGAAATTATCACTTGTTTGGCTTGTTGTTGATGGGTCATCACTTTTACTTCAACCGCCTCACCACGATACGGTAGTGAATGCTGCTCTGCCTGAGCAACAAATGTATCCCAGGCCAGTTTGCTACGTTGACGATACATGGGATCAGGATAGGCTTTTTCCAACCAGACCTTAAGGCTGGGCAAGTCTTCCAGGTTATAGCCAAAGCTATCAACAAAGGCTTTGTTGACGTACTGAATCCGGCCTTTACCGTCACTTAACATGTGCGGAATAGGAGAGGCATTAACAATACTGCGTAATTTGGACTCGTTTCGTGCTAATACCTGACCAGACTGTTTAAGTCTGAACACCCAGAATACAAACAGCAGAATAATCACCGCTATTGTCAGCAGTATTTTGAGCAGGGTTGACTGTGAAATGCCATTCTTGATGGTCAACCCCATCCAGGTCTGTTCAATTCGCTGACGTTCATCAACAGATATATTGGTTAATACTTTGTTAATGATGGATTGCAGCTGAGGATGCAACGGGTTTATCCCCATTCTGTATGCATTGTATTGCTGCGTCTGTCCGGAAAATTGCAAGTTGATCAGGTTGGCTTGTTTGATGGCATAGTTGGCATATGCGGCATCTCCCACATAGGCATCGGCTTCGCCGGTACTGACCTTTTTTAAAGCTTCGAGGGTAGTTTCGGTGAATATAAGCGTTATATCCGGATAATTCCGGGCCAGATTTTCCTGAACATGGTAACTTTTTTCTACCGCGACAGTTTTGCCTCTCAGATTGTCCAGGTGACCGATATAGCCGAAGCGATTCGCATTGACGATTACCACTGGATTAGTGATGAATGGCTGACTGAACAATAAATACTCGGAACGTTCGGGACTCATATGCAGACAGGAAAGCATATCCAGCTCACCCCGTTGTGCCATTGCGATAATTTCATGCCAGGGCTTATCATCTATGATGTCAAATTCCACCCCGAGTTTGGCCTGCAATAGCTGAATGTATTCAGCTGCCAGGCCTTGATAATTGCCTTTGCTGTTAACCCATTCGTATGGTGCAAAATCCCGATCAATACCGAGTTTGATGACAGGGTTATCTTCCAGCCATGACTGTTCTTCAGGCGTCAGTCGCAATGCGGCATTGGATTGGTAGATAAAGCCCTCTAATTGTGCCTCGGAGAGTGGAGGTGAAATATTCAGACGCTCATATATCTGAGCACTGCGACGAAGACGAGCCGCATCCAATTGGCCCAAAGGAATCAGGTCAGGCAAAATCAGTTTCTGAATTTCCCTGGCTTCATGTTGTAGCTGTTCGCGACTGGCCTGACTTTCATACTGATTGATTATCAAATCAATAATTTCTTCAGGATTTTCCAGTGCGTAGCGCCAGCCTTTTAACGAAGCTCGGCGAAACCGCTCTGCTCGTCCCGGATTATTGCGAAGCTCTCTATCCCCGGTAAACAAAATGTCACCATAAAAATCAAAACCATAGCTTTGGGGATTAATGATGTTGACCTTAACGCCCAGCTCTTCCAACGTGAAAAGCTGATCGGTTCGGTAAATTGAGATTGCATCAACCCGGTCATTGATAAAACTATCCAGTTGCAGGTCCTGCGGGATGAGTTTGTAATCCTGGGGAGATATACCGGCATCAGCAAACATAGCGAGGAAAACGGCATCGTTACCAGCGGAATCATCAAACATGACACGCTTATCAATCATTTCATACGGGCTGACAATACCTGACTGGGTTTTGCTGACCAGCACTAATGCATCATGCTGAAAAATGGCGGCCAAGGCTCTAATTGGTGAGCCGGCAGCATATTCTGCCAGTAGTCCGATGCCACCAATGCCATAGTCTGCACGGCCACTGGTAACTTCATTGATAACATTAATACCGGGTTGGCGTTCTCGCAGCGTAACCTGCAAATCTTCCTGTTGGAAATAGCCTTGCTGAATAGCGGCGTAATAACCGGCAAACTGAAATTGATGTCGCCATTTAAGTTGCAGCGTAACAGATTCTGTCGATGCAGCTTTGGCTTGGCCAAATAGACATACAAGCAGAATAAACAGCAGAAAAAGAGTAAACCTGTGAGGTATAACGCGCATGGGATCCGTTTTCGAATTGCTTGCTGATAATAACAAGAATTTCAATTCGTTGGCGGATTATTGGCGACATGATAAGTGATTCAATGGATTGAACCGATTTAACCTGAGTTAAGAGGTATATGCTCGTTGATTTTTGGTTTATGCAAGGTTTTTTTACGGGAAAAAATATTTTCAGGCAGATAGGCCAGAAATAATAAAAACAGCGACAAACTTGCCGGGATATAACTTAAATCGGTTTCCCGGATGTGGCGTTGTGAGAAATCATCGTGCGTGAGCGCATTCAATAATGCAGTAGATGTTTGTAAATGATGGTAGTGAAAGTTGGCCGGCTCCGCCAGTGATTTCAGATAGTCTTCTTTTACGCTGGACAGATGTTCATTTCCAGCACGACTTTGATTTCCCCACGGAGCATTTCGAGGGACATAGCCTTCAATTTTGCTGGGATCTTCCGGCAAACCAAAAGTCGTTCCCTGTGGTACATCCTCTGCCGTGTAGAAGCCAATCTGGATTCCATCTTCATCATATTTGGGGATGCGACTCAATGCATGATCACCGGTGCCCACAATCAGACCGTTGATGAATGCCTGATTATTATTTTCATCAGTGGATTGTAGTTCGGCAAGATCAGGTGCATAGCGTGAGTTCATCGGAGGCGCTTCCTGCCCATCGGTAAAAAACACCAAAGTGGCATCGGTTAATTCAACAGTGCGCATCAACTCCAACGTGTTGGCAAACGCCTGAATAATATTACTGTCGGCAACCCACGCCATTCTCCAGTCAATACGTCTGATGCTCTCGCGGATTTCAGGATAGTCTGCACACACTTCCATGGGGGTATAGAGCAGAGTTGGCATACGTTCAGTAAACACGCCTAGCCCAACTCGTGAACCACATGGAAGTTGCTGTATGGCCGCTAACGCATCCGCTTTGACTTTTTCCAGCCGGCTGATAGGGTCACCGTGATTATCACGATAATCTTCTACATTCATACTACGGGTGATATCCACCATAAAAAAATAATCATATTTTTTACTGGGGAATGGCAAGTTAGGCATTAAAACGGCAAAAATCAGTAGAACAGCAGAACTGCCCAGCAACCAGATAGATTTCATCAGACAATCCCTTAGGGTAAACCAATGGGAAAGCCGGGCATTGCCGACCATAACTCGGTACTGGCATCCTGAGACTCTTCACTGATGGTGACATCACCCAGTGGCAAATCCCGCGACAGACGTTGCGCGGCTTCCAGATTGTATTTAGCCTCCCAGAAAGAAGGCTGGTTTTTCAGTGCAGAGCGATAAAAGTCCTTAGCCACATCCGCCATCGCCACCGCCCGATCAACAGAGAGGTTTTCTGCCAAATCGATAGCCTGAACCAAATAAAGATTGCCAAGGTTATAGTGGATATGGACAAGTTGCTGCTGGTTAGACAGGCGCTCAGTGCCACTATAGGTTTCTACAGCTTCATCAAATAAGTTCAATTTACCCTGCAGATAGGCATAAGCGACTCTGACTTCGGGGGATTGCATATTCAATTGTTCAGCATCAACCAGCTCACCTTTATTCAGCAGGAGGATTTGTTGGTTGATTTGCTGGTGTTGCTGCAGGGTATAGATACTGAATATTAGTGCAGTTATAACAGCCAAGGCCAACAGGCTAATCAGATAAATAAAATTATTTCGATTCAAAAAGATCATTTCGCCTCCAGCGCTTTGATGCCCAGTAAACTAAGAACGGCAAACAAGGCAGTCAAAAAACATAAGCGCGTCATATCGTTTCGGGGTATCAATTCGTTATAGACCAGTGGCAAGCTTTCCAGATTATCCAGCTGGTGAATGGCTGCTTCCATAGATTCCGGTGTATCCACCTCATAAGCGTGATAGGGGATCGGCAGGGTACGGAAAAACTGATCAAGATAACGCTCCGGCATCACCCGGGGATTATCATCTCGCGCTGTTTCAGGTTCAGAGGTAATACCTAAGCCGTTTTCGGTACGCAGAAAAAACCAATATAAACTTACCTGATAACGCTCAAACCACTCACGCAACACTCGCTGTGCACGATGATCAAGTGTCGCTGCGCCATCTGAGACCAATACAATGACTCGTGAACCGGTATGCGGTTGATCCTCAAAGTAACTCAAGCCCATGCCGAGCCCTTTGGCGACATTGGTAAATGCCAAGCCGGGACTGGTCAAGCTGTTTATTGCCGCCTGGGTGGCAGATTTGTGCTCTGTGAGGGGACTGATAAAAAAAGGTTGTGTACTGAACCCGACAACGCCAAATAAGTCATGCGGCCTATTGTTCACAAATTCAGACAATAAACGACGTGCGACCTGACTTTTGGCTGGCGTAGCCTTATCCGGGACCTTGCCGCCAAATGTTTCATTCATGCTGGCGCTACGGTCGAGGACAAAGACAATATGTGCGCCAGTACCGATTCGGGTAAAGGTTTTTTCCGTTTGATTAAGTCCTGCCAACCCCAGCACGATGCTGATAAATGCCAGTACGCCTAAAATTTTTATGAGCCGATTAATCCATCGAGTTGTATTGGATGCTGGAATTAGCTGATTCCAACTGGTGAGTCGTTTGTTGAATATGCCTGCGATAAATGGCAACAAGGCGAATAGTAATAAAACGAGCACCCATGGATGGGCAAATGCGATGTTCATGATTTTTTCAGCGCCAGTTTTTCAGCACCAGCCAATTGTTTGCAGAGCTTCAGTAATTGGTCAAAGTCTTTCTCTGACGCTACCTTTTGCTCGGAGTAGAGCGCTTCTGTGGATAACTGGTAAAAACTATCAATTTGATCCTGGTAGCCAGAAAACTCTTTATGTTTATCAATAAACTGATCTGTTTGGTGAGCAAACAGGGCATGGCCAGCCAATCTGTTAAATGCCCGATGTACCGATTGTAAGGCCTGATTAAATGCCGACTCATCGTTATGGTGTTTGCGTAGCTTTTTGACCTGATGATAAGCCTGCTGAAATGGTGATCGCGTCAGTGCAAACAGGTATCCTTTAAGGCTTAACCATAAGATCGCCAGAATCAGCAGCGAAATAGCCAGTATCCAGATTTGTTGCTGTAAATCTCTGGTCGGGATAGTTGAGGGAGGTAAATCTGCCTTCATAAAGGCATTTTGGTTAGAGTCTTTGGCCACACCACGAGGCGCAATTTCTTTTAGCGGAGACATGGTGAAGTTCCAGGCCGGTATGGTGAGCTGCTCGGTTTTGTCGCCAGCGTTAAAACTTACCGTTAATGGCGGCGTTGCTAGTGCCCGGACATCCAGTGGCGCATAGAATGTCTGAAACGTGAAATGCAGTCGGTATTGTCGTAATCCTACACTTTCACTGATGAGTTCATAGTCGCTGTCGAGTAATAATAACCAATAATCCAACTCTCCATTGGGAGGCAGTGAGGCTGGCGTTAAGCTATATTCTGCCGGTACCTGAACAATATAATAATGTTCAATGACATCACCGACCAGAATGCCAAAGTCTCTTCCCAATGATTGCTGCACAATGCCGGTACGGACTTGGTCAGCATACAAAGCTGTGCTGCAAAAAACAGCTACCAACACAGCCAAAAACATCGGCACGTACATTTTTTGTTTTAACTGCTTATTAATGGCCATGAAAGAATTCGCTTAATTGTTGTGCTGAGAATTGATCAATCATCCAAAATGCTCTGCAATTGTGCTTTTGAAATTGATTATTAAGGAAAATCTTCCGATCAGCGAAAGTCGATTCGATCAGTTTTTTCTGCTTGGGTGTAACAAAAATCAAACTGTTTTCACCCGTCTCAGCATCGTTGATCTGAACAAAGCGCCATAGTGGATAGTCGTTGTATTCGGCGGAACGCCAGATAACAATTGGCACCAGATAGTGTCCTGATAAGCTATTGAGAATCCGGTAGAGTTTTTCATTACTCCAGTGAAAATCAGAAAGCAAAAATACTAAACAACGACGAGCTGGTAACAACCGCTCTATTTCGTTAAACGCCTCAGCTTTATTATGATTTGAGACCTGCCCGGTAGCAGACTTGAAATGCTGTGGCAGTATTTCGGAATTGGTAATTGACTGTATGGACTGACTCAGCAAATAACTTTGATAATTATCATTTCTGGCAGCCACAGAATAAGCAATACTCTTTTCAGTTAAATTGAGCAGTTGTGTTTTATCCTGAACAGTCATTGAGTCAGAGCCATCGACCAAAGTCAGTACGTCAAGTTTGCTGCGTTGACGAAAGGTTTTGACGTAAATCGATTCAAACGGATCTGTCACGCTCATAGCAAGATCAATACGCGCAGGATTCGGATCTGCTAAAAATGGAGACTTTTTATAAAAATCACTGCCGGGCCCCTGACGTTTGCTTTTATGCTCACTTTCACGCAGTGCATTCAGCAGAAAAGGTGATCTGTAATCAAAGATCAGATGTTGAATTTCGTGCTGATTCATGGGGATGGAATAGTATTCAGTACACCACTAATCAGTTCTTCGATAATCGCTTCACCGTTATAGTTGTAAACAGGATTGATAAAAATGCGATGTTTACTGATGGCCCGAATGACTGCATGGAAATCCTCTGGGGTGACGCTATTACGTTGATTGAGCCATGCATGAGCCCGAGCACTTCTTGCAAGATAACTTATGCCACGCGGCCCCATGCCTCCCAGTACTAACTTTTCTGTGTCTATATCGCTGATCTGGATACCGTAATCCTGTGGTTTTCGAAGTGCCTGACACAGATGAAACCCGTAATCCTGAATAGTGTCACTGGAATGGATATAAGACTGAATGGCCACAGCGATATCATTGAGCTGATGAAATGGCAGTACCGCTTTGTCAGCACTGTCGATCAGTTTATCGGCATCATAATATCGGGTATTAAACATCAACTCTTTAAGCTGTGCTTCTGCTGTGGGTTGTTTTATGTGCAGTTCCATCATAAAACGGTCCCGGGCAGCTGCCGGTAATTCAAAGGTTTCGTCTTTTTCAATGCGGTTACGATCAGCAAAAACCTGCAGATGAGGAAAAAAGAACGTTTTATTAAATGCGCTGACGCTACGTTCAGCCATTACCCGAAGCAGCAATGAATGTACTTGGGGACGAGCCCGGTTAATTTCATTAAAGAAAAAGATCGATAAATTTTCGCCATGTTTGAGTAAAGGTCCCTCACTCACCGCCGGTTTACCGTCATTGGCAATATGGGTGTAATAGACCAAGTCATGAGGCATTAAATCAATGGTGCCTTCAATACGCTCAAAATTACCACCAAGACTTTCTGCCGTTGCTCTAAGTAAAGTTGTTTTACCAACACCGACATCACCTTCAAGCAGGATATGACCACGACAGAAAATGGAGACCACCATTAAATCAATGATGTGTTCCTGGCCTAAAATAGTCTGATTGATATTTTTTTGTAGGGTGATGGCTTTTTGATGCCAGTCAGTTAAAAGATTTTCGGAATTTTCAGCGACATTGCTCATGGTGATAATTGCCCAAACTGACTCGCAGGTCAGAAACAAAACAAAAAAAAGAGGCCAGTCGTTAAAACTGGCCTCAGCTTGGGTTTAGTAAGACCACTTACCCGTTTTTTTGAAGTTTTCTACGCGTTTAGCGTTACGAGCTTCCATTGCTTCCATTGCACTGTCTTGTTTATCCAGTTCAGCTTGGCTATGTTTTGGATCATATTTAGACCCTTTGATTTTTTCAGGAAAACCTGGTTTTGCTTCCCAGCATTTTCCTGCCTCTTGGCATTTTGTGCCGTCGTAAGCCATTGCTGACATACCGACAGATAACAATAGTGCTGTAGCGCCGGTTACGGCAAGTGTTTTAATTTTCTTCATATTTCTCTCCTTTTGGTTTTGACAACATAATGCTTGGTAACGTGGTTCCCTATGCTGGCTATGGCCACGCTACCAATCACTAATCTTTATAATCTGCCATTAGCATTTCTAAACTTGCTTAATTAATGAGTCTTATTGAAGTTTTCTAATGCTTCTTTGAAATCTTCAGGTATTTCTGCAGGAACCAGATTGGCGCGTTCCTCTTCTGATAACCATAAGGCTTTTTCTGGTTCTCCCCAGTAAATACTGCGCACATACGCCATAACATGCAGTATTTCATCAATGCTTAAATTATTGCGTTGTGGACCCATCATTGAGCGGGCGCCGTCATAAATAATTTCAAAAAAACCTTTATCGTATCGTCCTGCAGGGTAAGTCCAATATGAATCCCCTAGAGCTGGTCCGAGTTTGCCTTCAGCATGGTGACCATGGCAGCCAGAACAGGCAGTCATAAATAAATTTTCACCCACTTTGATGGCTTCTTCATCCTGGTTATATTTATTTTCTGCTGTTTCCATAAAATGTTTTACGGCTTCAGTTTCTTCACCTTTTTTGCCAAAAGAGAAGTCGATTAATGCCCCGGTCGTTGCATTGCGAAATTGCACCTGAGCTTCTGCTGTTTGTGGTGTCATGCTGACAGCTGTCAGCATTGATAACCCCAGAATAAATGCCGTATTACGACTAAAAAGTTTTACATTGCTAATCATAGTTTTTGTATAATCCTGTTGAATTAAAAGAGACTGCATGACAAGCTATCAAAGTAGCGGAATCCCTTCTTTTTTGAGGATGGCCGTTATTTTGGGTGCAGCATCTGCCAGGCCTTTATTAATGGCATCAAGCAAGGCTTTATCATCTTCACGCACCGCTACAGATTGATCATAGTGCTGCACAATACCTTCACCACCTTCGATTTTTCCGAATTCAGGTGATAACACCATTTCTAATGGCGTATCTGAATCACGAACATAACGGGCTACTTCTGGAGCCCATAGATGAGCGATATCACCTTTCCCTGAGGTCACTTCGCTGATCAGTTTTTTTGGTTCCAGACGAATATATTTATTTCGTGGGGATTTGAAACCTGACAGAGATTTGGTGTAATTGAAGTTGCCTTCATACTTACCCACTTCCCGTAACATCACTTCTGATGGGCTACCTGGTACTACTACAAAACGATTCAGTTTTTGAATGTCAGTACTATTCCAGTCACTGATGTCCAGATTTTTATCGGCGCGATAGACAAATACATAGCCGGATTTGTAGTAAGGGTCGCTGGTGGCAACGCGAGGATCATCACTATCAACACCTATCACCACATCACATTCATTTTTTAATAAATGTTCGGTCACTAAAAAAATCGCTGCTTTGTCTGACCAGACAAATTCCAAGGGCATATCCATGCTCTCTGCGAGCGTTTCGGCGATTTCATTTTCGAAACCTTGCTGCTGTTTGTTTGAGTAGGGCATTTCATTCGCCGCTGCACAGACTTTTAAGGTTTCCGGTAATCCGTTGTTTGCATGAGCTGGCGTCAGTACAGATAACAGTGAAGCCATTATCAGGCTGCATTGCGTTAAGCGTTTTGAACTGACTGCTTTGTTATTGGTTTTAGTATGGTTGTTTAACATGTCTTACACTCTCAGAAGGGGCTGGCAACACAGTCTTTGTGTTGCCAGCCGGATTGAATACGACGATATAACTTGATGAACTAAGCTATATTGCGAGTCAGTGATTACATTTCGTATTCACCAATACTCAGATCGTCGTAAGGTCCTTTACCATCCAGAGCAAAGACCATCAGACCACCACCCATTTGAGTGTTACGTGCCAGTTCTTTAAAGGCACCTACTGCACCCAGACCAGCTGATGGGTCATTCAAGTCAAACACCAGACCAACTGCAGGCCAACCACCTACACCATAATTAATGGCAACATATTGAATACCATCATGGGTGTAAGTCATTGGATGACCGATAGCGCCTGAAGGAAGTTTGAATTTCCACAGCAAGTCACCGTTGTCTGCATCACGAGCTTTGATGAAGCCATCGAGTGTGCCGTAGAATACCAGGCCACCAGCTGTGGCCATGGTGCCACCCCAGATTGAGAATTTTTCCATTTTCTCCCAAGCAAATTCACCAGTAATGGCGTTGTATGCTTTAACCTGGCCTGAACCAATACCACGTTGACGATCACCTTTAGGTCCTGGATAGCTCCATACGTTTGCACCTACGAAGAACTGACCTGCACGGTAAGGCAGCATGAACGGTTCCCAATCCATACAAAGATGGTTGATACCTAAGTAGAAGTTTTGTCTTTCAGGATCGTATGAATCCATACCCTGGTTGTGGAACCCCATGGCTGAAGGACAAATATCACGTGAACGGTGACCCATTCTCGTACTGAATTCCGGGTCACGAATTGGCAGGCCTGTTTCCAGATCCACTTTTTTCACCCAGTTAGCAGTGTCATCCATTTTGTCAGCAGAAACCAAATCACCAGTTTCACGATCCAGCGTATAGATAATGCCGTTACGATCAGGGTGAGTCAGCAATTTACGCATTTTGCCGCTTTTGTCTTTTTGCTCGGAAAGCATCATGACGTTAACGCCAGCGTAGTCCCACTCATCATGAGGTGTTTTTTGATAACCGAATTTGGCTAAACCAGTATCAGCATCACGACCCCAGATAGTCATGGTCCATTTGTTATCACCAGGACGCATGGTTTCGTTCCAAGGAGCAGGGTTACCTGAACCGTAGTAGAACATTTCTAAGTCAGGGTCATAGGCATACCAACCCCAGTTAGTACCACCACCGATTTTCCAGGCTTCATCTTCCCAGGTTTTCAGGCCCAGATCTTTTTGGCCGTAATGTGGGTTTGCACTGTTAAAGTCCTTAGCCAGACCGATTTCTGAATCAGGGCCAGTTGCATACCAGCGCCAGGCCATTTCACCAGTGTGAATATCAAAAGCAGTTACATAGCCACGAACACCAAGTTCAGCACCAGAAGAGCCTTGAATGACCAGGTCTTTTACTACAAATGGTGCTTGAGTTTGGGTCTGACCAACACTGATATCACCATTTTCAACCTGCCAATGAAGCTCACCGGTTTCAGCATTCAATGCTACAACATGGCCATCCAGCTGACTTTTCACAATCATTGCTGGTGTTTTATCGTCACCAGGCCAGTAAGCCAGACCACGATTGACCACGTCACAACATGCAACTGCACGAGCTGCTGGATCTTGTTTTGGTTTATGTTCCCAGACGATAGTGCCAGGATCATTCAAGTTGATAGCAAAAGTGTTGTTTGGAAATGGTGAGTGAATGTACATCATGTCACCGACAACCAAAGGCGCACCTTCATGACCATTCAGCACACCTGTGGAGAATGTCCACGATGGTGATAGTTTGCTGACGTTCTTTTTATTGATTTGTTTTGAAGTACTGTAATGATCTGCAGAATAGTTCTTACCCTGCATAACCCAGTTAGCTTCATCCTTTTGAAGTTCAACCAGCTTGTCATTGGCGAATGCAGCGCCTACTGTCATCATGCCGATGACAGAGCTGACCAATGCAGCTGAACCGGTTTTTGTTAACCGGCTTAGTTTTTTCTCTCTCATATATCCTCCTATTTTTACTGGATGTCAGCTTTCGCTGACCCTGTGTCTCAGCACACATTCGAAAATGCGGCTGTGCACCGTTGATATCATCAGTTTTTAGGAGGGTTATGGGATAGAGAGCCTTGCCACCTCTGTTGTAGGGAAGTCTTCACATAATTGTCAGGGTGATAAGCTTTTACCTTGTTGTACAGCCATTTTACGGAGCTATTGATTATTTGGTGGGTGTATCAAACCAATTTTCTGGGCGAGGAAAATAATATCTGCAAGCTTGGTTGTGCCAAGTTTACGCATCATATTCGTTTTATAATTTGATACCGTTTTAGGGGCCAATGTAAGACTTTTTGAAATTTCCTCAATACTCATTCCTTCAGCAACCATCCTGAAAACAGCAAATTCCTGATGTGAAAGGGAATCAATTTTCTGCTCCGTTTTAATCAATTTTTCCATCGCAATGGAACGTGCAACTTCGGCACCTAGATAATGACGCTTCTCGGCGACAGATTTTACTGCTTCAATCAGTACATCAGATGAGCATGACTTGGTGATGTAGCCAATTGCACCAAGCTCCAGTGCACGCATGGCCAAAGTGGTTTCTTCATGCATGCTGCAGACTAAAATACGGGCATCTTTATCTCGGTTACAGATCCTTCTGACACACTCTAATCCCCCGGTACCAGGCATGGTCAAATCGATAATGCAGACTTTAGGTTGCAAAGCGATAAACGCCTGATACCCCTCTTCAGCATTTCCGGATTGTCCAATCACTTCGAAACCAGCCGACTCGAGTAGTTGCTGATAGCCTTCTCTGAGAATGGCATGATCGTCTATTAATAATATGGTTGTACGTTGTTTGTTCATATCTTCTGATGCCTCATTATTATTTACATGTATTGGTTACGTTGATTTTCATAACGGAATATGGAGCGCTAGAACGGTGCCTGTAGGGTCTGCTGGGTGCAGATTGAACTGGCCATTTAAAGCATGTACCCGTTCACGTATACCAATCAGTCCAAGTCCATTACCCATACCTTCATTGGGATCAAACCCTATTCCGTTGTCGCGGATGGTCAGACTGATATCGTTAGGTTGGGCTGATTTGTTTTGAGTAATTAAATCAATATGAATTGAGCTGGCTTCTGCATGACGGGTAATGTTGGTTAACGCTTCCTGCAGGCTGCGGTAAATAGTTAATGCGGTGTCATAGTCAACAAGCTGATCGTCTACCTCAATAGCGATATTGATCTCGTAATCTGGAAAAGACATTTGCCATTGCCCAATCAGGTCTTCAATAGCTGCTGAAAGTCCAACGGTTTCAAGACCAGGAGGTTTTAAACTGCGTAACTGTGAACGGGTAACGTTACGCAGAAAGCTTGCACTGTCCTGGATGGTCTTGAGGATAGCTTGAAGTTTAGGATCTTCAGTTTTGTACTTGATGGCAACGGAAGCATTCACATCAATTGCGGCAAGATATTGTCCGAATACATCATGTAATTCTGAGGCAAGGTGATTACGTTCTGCTTCCCTGACCTGGGTGATATGTTTAATAAGCGCACGGTTTTGTAACAATAACTTTGCATTATCAGCATTTTGCATTTCGAGTTTGGTTTTAATTTCAAGATTACGTTTTAAGGTGTATTGCAGTTCGATATAACGTCTTCGGCCAAACCACATCAATCCAATACTGAATACCAGTAATACAAAGATAATTTCATCCAGTTGGTAAAACTCTCCTAATGCTGCCCAGTTAATCCAGCGTTCAGCCAAGTCGAAATATCCAGCAACAAAATAGGTCAGTAGCGACGCCCCCATAATGACAGCCAAATCAATTTTGCCCCTGTTGCTTTTATCTGCAGGGGATAATTTAGGTGACATCATGTAATTTCGCCCATATTTAATTTTGAGATAAACGACTATTTTATGACGATTATTTTTGATATGTATATGCCAATAATGATGAAAGTTATAAAAAAATAAAAAACAGGAAAAAGTCATAACTATAACCATGACATATTCCCTAAATGATGTGAGCCATCTGCTCTATTTGGCCAATGCAGACAATCTGTAGGATAAGTCGAGATTTTATTGGAGAAAAATTTAATGAAAAAATTTTTAAACACAGTCGTTATTTCTGCATTCATTGCCCTATTTTCACTGAATGTTGCCTATTCTGAAGAGGCGTTAATATTACCTGTAGGTGAGTTTGAGTTTGTCAAAATGTTTTCAGGTAAAAATGCTGGTTTTGTAAGAGAAAAGCTGGGGGAGCCTGCAGAGATAATGAAGCGTGAAAATGAAAGTGGGACGGTAGAGTTCTGGGTTTATAAAAATATTGTTAAAGTCGGCAATACGGATAAAACATATAAATACACGCAGATTGGAATTATAAATAATTATATTGAGACTCTAGGCAATACAAATAGAAGTCCTAAGTAAATTTATTTTTTGATGAAAAAGGTTAGAACGTGAATAAAATGATTAATAAACTATCGCTGGCAAGTTTGGGTTTAGTGCTATTGAGTAGCAGTGTTTTTGCTCATGGACCTACGCCACAACGCGTTGATGAACACATTAATATTGATGCAGATGTCGCCACTGTATGGCAAAAAGTTAATGCTTTTGACCAATTGGATAAATGGCATCCGGCAGTGGAATCAATCACCATGCAGGATGAAGCGACCAGAATCGTGACCTTAAAATCCGGCGGGGAAATTACCGAAAGTCTTGATGAATCAGATGCTGAGCGTCATTACATCGGATACCGTTTATTAACCGAAAATATTGAAGCTATACCTGTCAGTTTTTATACAATCGGTATCGAAGTAGAAGCAGCTGATACCGGTAGTAAAGTAAGTTGGAGTGGTCGTTTTTATCGTGCTGACACCGGAAATTTTCCGCCGGAAAACCTGAATGATGAAGCCGCCGTTAAAGCCATGACTGAATACGCAAAGTCAGGGTTGGAAGGTTTAAAAGCCAGCTTGGAAAAATAATCAGTGATGTCCATTAAACCACTTATTTTTTGTCTGGGAATATTACCTGCAGTAGCATTAGCTGACGATTTTTATATCAGTAGCCAGGCAGGTAATCATCTTTCTCTATTTAATTCAAAAACAGATGAAATAACAAAAGCGGTAGAGGTTTCTGCTGGTCCGGTAATGGTTGCTGTTGATAAATCCAACGACGTTATTTATCTTTCGCATCCTGAGCAAGGCAAGTTGTCAGTAATTGATTTGAATAGCTTTGAATTAATCAATGAGATAAAAACAGGAGGCCAGCCTTTTGCTATGATTCTGGATAGCCAAAAGTCTCAACTTTTTGTGACGGACTGGTCCAGAAATGCATTATTAGTGATTAACACTACGAGCAGGCAATTGGTGGATCTCCTTGCGGTTGGGGAGAGCCCTGCCGGTATTGCAATAGATCCCGATGGACGCAAGGTGTTTGTGGCTAACCGTGAAGGTAATTCTGTAATGGTGCTTGATGCTGATACGCCGGATCTGTATGCAACCATAGAAACGGGGGAACGTCCTTATGCCGTTGCATTTAATCCGATTAATGGTCATCTTTACGTTACTTGTGTGAAAGATAATTCGTTGACGGTAATTGACACGAAAACCTATGAAAAAACTGCTGATCTCAAACCTGGTAAAGCGCCTTATGGTGTTACGGTGAGCGATGACGGCAAGCGGTTTTATGTGGTGAATCAGAATGACAACACTCTGGTGGAGTTTGATGCGGGAAGTCTGCAAATAACGCAGACTATCAAAACTGAAAAAATGCCGGAAAGTGTTGAGCTATCAACTGATCAACAGCATGCTTACGTCACCAATTGGTTTAGTAACTCATTATCGATTATTGATTTACAGCAAGGAAAACAAACCAGCTCCATTCCCCTTAAGGATGGGCCACGTATGATTAGTCTGGCCCAATAGATAATAGAAATCTTAAATCAGGGGCGGTATTTTATACCGCTCCGTTATAGTCTAATTGTCGCCAGGCTTCATACAGAATAATTGCCGTAGCATTGGAAAGATTCAGGCTGCGGCTTTCTGGATACATGGGAATCCGAATTTTCTGCCTATCAGGCAAACTGTCCAATATCGTTGCTGGCAATCCACGTGACTCCGGACCAAACAACAGAATACTTTCATCGATAAAGGTTGCCTGATGGTGAAATTGTTTCGCCTTAGTGGTACATGCAAACAAAGGTCGATTTTGCTGCCATTGTTGAAATGCTGCAAAATCAGCATGCACTTTTACCGGTGCAAATTCATGGTAGTCCAGCCCAGCTCTTCTAAGACGTTTATCATCCAAAACAAAAGCCAATGGCTCAATCAGATGCAGTTGTGCCCCTGTGTTGGCGCATAGGCGGATAATATTACCGGTATTGGGCGGGATTTCAGGCTCATAGAGCGCGATGTGTAACACGATTAACTATGGCTGATTTGGATAGTTGGATCGACGTACAAAGTCAGCTTTTGTCCTGGTTGTAATAAAGTGCGATCGCTTAAACCATTCCATTCCTTAACTTTATCCACCGTAACATTAAATTTACGGGAAATCGTCCAAAGTGAATCACCATTACGAATAGTGTAGTTAATAACTTTTAGTTTAGAAACAGTCTGATTGGGTTGCCAGATAATCAATTGCTGGCCTGAATGCAAAATATCCGAAGGTGTTTTTTTGTTCCATTGGGTTAATTCAAACACATCAACAGTATGTGCTTTGGCAATGTTCCACCACGTATCGCCCGCTTTCACCGAATAGTTAAATTTTTTCCCCTGCTGCAATTTCCGTTTCGCCAATGCAGTTGCTTCAGCTTCATCTGCCAGAGCAGTGGAAACAGGTATTAACAGGTGTGCTCCTGCACGGATAAAGTTACTGTTAATTTTATTGGCTTTTTTCAGCTCGGCAACCGTCGTGTGATGCATAGCGGCGATTTTGCTCAATGACTCTCCCGGTTTTACTTCATGGCGTTTCCAATGCAGCCGATCTTTTTCCGAAATATCCAGTAATGCTGTTTCAAATGCGGTTGCTTTGATTGAAGGCAGCACCAGTTCATGTGGTCCCTGTGGTGCCGTTGCCCAGCGATTAAAGCCCGGGTTTAACAGATAAAGCTCATCAAGTGTGATATCAGCAAGATTCGCAGCCAGAGATAAATCAATCTGGCTACCGACATTTACCACGCTCAGATAGGGTTTATTGGCCACCGGAGCCAGTTGCAGATCATAATGGGCCGGTTGTTTTACCAACTGTGCTACGGCCAAGAGTTTAGGGACATAGGCTGTGGTTTCTGCCGGCAACTCAAGAGACCAGAAGTCAGTCGGCAAACCGGCTTCCCTGTTGCGTTTGATGGCACGACCTACTGTACCTTCACCGGCATTGTAAGCGGCTATGGCAAGCTCCCAATCGTTGAAGTCGTTATGCAACTTCTGCAGATAGTCCAGTGCCGCATTAGTGGATTGAATAACATCACGGCGACCGTCATACCACCAGTTTTGCTCAAGTCCAAATACACGCCCAGTAGCCGGAATAAATTGCCAGATACCGGCAGCTTGTCCTGATGAGAGTGCAAAAGGTTGGTAACCACTTTCAATAATTGGCAATAAAGCAATTTCCAACGGCATATCGCGACTTTCGAGTTCTTCGACGATATAGAAAAGATAGGGGCGGGCACGCTCAACGACTTTATTGAAATATTCCGGATGGTTGGCAAACCAGGTAAGGCGACTTTGGGTTTCTGGATCCAGATCCTGATATTCAGCCAGCTGATAACCATCACGAATACGTTGCCAGACATCAGTGACTTGAGGATCAGTTAACGATTCATCAAGAACCGATAAATCCAAATCCAGTGGACTCAGCTGTGTCAGCTGATTTTTTTTCCAGTTGGTGTGTTTTGTTAATGGACCATGTGAGGTTTTCTGAGACGGTTCAGCGCTGACAGTTTCAGTATGTTTTGGGGTTGTGCTACAACCACTAAAGAGTACCGAAAGCACTGCAAACAGGGGCCATAGACGATTTTTATTTTTTAACATAAAGGTTTATCATAATGTCGTAAGCACATAATTGTGCTCAATATATACCGGAATAAATGGTTAAAGACCAGTCTTTAACTCCCCGGTCGTTTCTGCCCGCAACTGAATACTCCTTAATTTCTATGGCTTGTTGATCTTTCATCTCCGCCTCTGCTGCAGCGGAATAAAATTTACAAAACAGTAATGCTTTCAGACTTTTGAATAAATACCTAACAGTGGATAGGTCTGGCTGTCCTGCTACGTTAAACTATCCGCTAATTTGAAGACAAAGGTTTCCCTAGTGACAGAATTAGCAGGACAACTTAACAAGATGCAGGCGACCCTGCCAGAAACTGATGGGCCAGTAAATTATCAAATGATTTTGGGAGAGCAACAGCTCCCGATGAATCCGCTTATTGGATCGAATATACAGCTGATTTATGCGGGTGAGATTCGTTGCCAGAACTGCCAGAGAATGACCAAGAAAAGCTATAGCGGTGGATTCTGTTTTCCTTGTTCACAAAAACTGGCGCAATGTGATTTGTGCTTTATGAAACCAGAGTTATGCCATTTTGCTCAAGGAACCTGTCGTGAACCTGAGTGGGGTGTTCAGGTCTGTATGCAGGATCATATTGTTTATCTGGCGAATAGTTCAGGGATCAAAGTGGGGATTACCCGAATTTCGCAAATGCCGACACGCTGGCTGGATCAGGGAGCAACCCAGGCGTTGCCCATTTTTCGAGTGAGTAGCCGTTATCATTCCGGTTTGGTTGAAGTCATGTTTAAAAATCATGTTTCGGACCGCACTGACTGGCGGAAAATGTTGCGCGGCCCTGCAGAAGCAATTGATCTTGCAGAGCAGCGTAATCAATTACAAGCTGAATGTGCTGATCAAATCAAGCTTTTACAGCAGGAGTTGGGGGAAGATGCCATCACCACACTGACGGATGGAAAAACCTTGGAAATAAGCTACCCTGTGCAGCAATATCCAGAAAAAGTCAGCTCTATGAATTTTGATAAAACACCGGAAATTGCGGGTAAATTATTTGGTATAAAAGGCCAATATCTGATTATGGATAAAGGCGTTTTAAATATTCGTAAATTTACTGGTTACCAAATAACAATGAAGGCATAATTTTTATGTATCCGCTGCTAAGAAATCTGATGTTTAAACTGGATGCTGAAACATCACATCATCTAGGCATGAACAGCCTGAAGTGGATGGAAATGTCTGGATTGTTGGGCCTGCTAATGCCCAAAATGCCGACGGTACCAGTGCATGTGATGGGATTACGTTTCCCTAATCCAGTAGGGCTGGCTGCGGGGCTTGATAAAAACGCTGACTACCTGGAAGCGTTATCTGTTTTGGGTTTTGGTTTTATTGAAGTGGGTACTGTGACACCTCGACCTCAGCCGGGAAATGCCAAGCCCAGACTTTTTCGACTTCCAGAAGCACAGGCTATTATTAATAGAATGGGCTTTAATAATCTTGGTGTAGATCATTTGCTGGAACAGGTTCAAGCCGCTCAAACCGATACACTTATTGGTATCAATATTGGCAAAAACGTCGATACACCGGTTGATAAAGCGCTGGATGACTATTTAATTGGCCTGGAAAAATCCTATCCTCATGCCGATTACATCACTATTAATATCTCCTCTCCCAATACTCCCGGTTTACGTAATCTGCAATTTGGCGAAGCACTGGATAATCTTCTAAGCGCTCTGAAAAATCGTCAGGCGGAACTTGCGGAAGAATTTCAGCGTTATGTACCGATGGCGGTCAAAGTCGCACCGGATTTAACCTTGGAAGAAGTTCAGCAACTTTCAGAATGCTTCAGTCGTGTCGGGATTGATGCCGTGATTGCAACCAATACGACGCTTTCCCGCGAAGCTGTCGCAGGCTTGGCCCACGCTGACGAAGCCGGTGGCTTGAGTGGTAAACCGGTATTTGCCAAATCAACAGAAATTGTTCGACAATTCCGACAGGCTTTACCGGCGGACATGCCGATCATTGCTGCTGGTGGCATTATGAGCGCAGAAGATGCGATGCAAAAGCTGGAGGCGGGTGCTCAACTGATTCAAATATATAGTGGCTTGATTTATCAGGGGCCAAAATTAATACAAGATATCGTCAAAACCATTCAAAAGAGGAAATAACATGGAAACCGGAACAGGCAGCGTCATTGGTGACATTCTGCTGAATATTTTCTTTGCCGCTGTCATTGTCATTGTAGGGCGCACAGTGGTTAGCTGGTTAGTGAAGCTGTCTCGAAAAATTATGGTCCGGGCCAACATGGATCCGATCCTGATTAATTTTTCCAGCTCCATCATTAATATCCTACTACTCCTGTTTGTGTTAATCGCTGCCTTGGATCAATTGGGTGTAAACACCACCTCGATGATAGCGGTGCTGGGTGCTGCCGGCTTAGCTGTGGGATTGGCGTTAAAGGATTCATTACAGAACTTTGCTGCCGGCGTAATGTTGATCATGTATCGACCATTCAGAATTGGTCACTTTGTAGAGGTTGCTGGCGTACTCGGTATTGTTGAGCAAATCACCATCTTTAACACTGTGATGCGAACACCGGATAACCGTGAAGTGATTGTGCCGAATGGTAATATCTATGCAGGTGTCATTACCAACTACTCAGCCCGAGATACCCGGCGTATTGATATGGTATTTGGCATTGGTTATGACGATGATTTGCTCAAAGCCAAACAAATCATTACTGATATTGTCACGGGCCATGAATTGGTGCTTAACGATCCCGAGCCGATTATCCGTGTTGCCGAACTGGGCGATAGCAGTATTACTTTCAATGTCTGGCCGTGGGTAAACGCATCGGATTTGGCCACTGTTAGGGCTGATCTGATTGAAACCATCAAACTGGCGTTTGATGCAAACGGCATCAGTATTCCTTATCCACAAATGGATGTGCATTTTAATAATGTGGATGCTGCCAATGAATCGAGCCAGACTGAAAATGAATCAGCCTAGGAGCTTTTAGAGCCTAGAAGTCATCCTTCCAGGTGCGTAATACCTTAAATACCGCCAAAGGCGAATCAAGCGGCTGATCAGCGTAAGCTTCAGCCGCTTTTTTTATCGCAGCATCATCACACCGCAAAAATGGATTAGTGCGTTTTTCCACTTCTAGCTGTGATGGCACGGTGGCGATCTGTTGTTCTCTTAACGCCACAGTTTTCGCTAAGCGTTCAAGCAGGTCGTTATTCTTGGGATCAACGGCTTTGGCAAACTGCAGGTTAGCCAGGGTATATTCATGCGCACAATAAATCCGAGTATCGTCAGGTAATTGTTTTATTTTTTGCAGCGAATCAAATAACTGTTCTGCTGTGCCTCCAAGCAGGCGACCACACCCACCAGCAAATAATGTGTCGCCACAGAACAGGTTATTCTCTACCAGGTAACTGATATGACCGGGAGTGTGTCCAGGAGTATCGATTACTCTGAAGTGCGGAAAAGATGGATGCAGTTGTTGGTCAGCCTGAGCATACAAAGGTGTATCGACTGTTTTGATATGTTCACGTTGCGGACCAAAAACGGGCAGATCATACAAATCGTCGAGGCGGCGGATACCGCCAACGTGATCGTTATGATGATGGGTGACTAAAATGGCCGCAGGATGCAGATCGTTTTTTTCTATAAAGTTAATCACTGGACCTGCATCACCCGGATCAACAATTAATACATCTTGATTCTCAGCTGACTGGAGCAACCAGATATAATTATCATTAAATGCTTTAACAGCATGAATTTGTAACATTTCTAACTCCGCCGGAATGGCCTATGTGTAATTATAAAGAGCAAGACCGCGAGATGACACAATGGTGGCAATCTTCTCTTGCCCGTTATATACAAAGCCAGGAACAGCAATGGCTAAAGTATCAACAGGCAAAGTTGCATGGCTTTTTTCAGCTGCAGCTTGGCGGACAAAGCCTTATTCTACCGACTTCCTTACGACCTTGTTATCAGGCTTTAATGGGAAGCAGCGGACAATTTTATGCGCAAAGTGAGCAACTGCCATTTAAATCTGACAGTGTTGACGTGATGCTGTTGCAGCATGTGGTGGAATTTTCCCGCCAACCGCATCAATTGTTACGTGAAGCTGACCGAGTGTTAAATGAAGATGGCACACTCGTAGTGCTGTGCTTTAATCCGTTTAGCGTATGGGGTTTACGTCGGTTATTTTCCTGGCAGGATCGTTTGCCTTGGCGGGGCCAGTTTTTTTCACGTCAACGTTTAAAAGACTGGCTGTCATTATTGGATTTTGATGTGGTGGAGGCACGATCTATTATTTACTGTCCTCCATGGCAAAATGAACGCTGGATTAAACGCGGTGGTTTTTTAGAAAGATGGGGGCGACGTCTCTGGCCATATCTTGGTGGCGTCACCGCAATTGTCGCTAAAAAACGCACTTTTCTGGTGACCCCATTGCCAAGCCGATGGCAAAATAGGAAATTATTTCCCAGACCACAACTGGTGAATCCCTCAGCAACACGAAAAGAGCATTAATGGAACACGTTGAAATTTTTACCGATGGTGCCTGCAGTGGTAATCCGGGGCCCGGAGGTTGGGGAACCATTCTTCGTGCCAAAGATAACGAAAAGGAGTTATCCGGCGGCGAAAAAATGACCACCAATAATCGAATGGAGATGATGGCAGTTATAGCTGGTTTGGAAGCATTGAAAAGACCCTGTCATGTCACCATTACCACTGATTCACAATATGTGATGAAAGGGATGACCGAATGGTTGAAAGGCTGGAAAGCCAAAAATTGGCGAACCACCGCCCGGCAACCAGTGAAAAATGCTGATTTATGGCAACGTATGGACGCCGCCTCCCAGCCACATAAATTATCCTGGCAATGGGTTCGCGGTCATGATGGTCACCCGGAAAATGAACGTGCCGACCAGCTGGCGGTAGCCGCCCGTACTCTAATTGCACAACAGGATTAACCGATGGCAGAGCAAACCAGTCAACGACAAATTGTTTTAGATACTGAAACCACTGGACTAAGTACAGCAGATGATCACCGCATTATTGAAATCGGCTGTGTTGAATTAGTAAATCGTCGGTTGACCGGTGAGACGTTTCATCAATACATAAACCCACAGCGGGAAATAGATGCCGGAGCGATAGAGGTCCATGGCATTACCAATGAATCATTAGCCGATAAACCTTTATTTGCAGATATTGCTGCAGATTTTCTTCGGTTTATCGAAGGTGCTGAGTTGATTATTCATAACGCGGCGTTTGACGTTGGATTCTTAAATCACGAATTAACCAAGTTAGGCCATACTGCCAAAATTGACGATATTTGTTCAGTGATGGACACGTTAAAACTGGCGCGGGATAAACATCCAGGTCAGAAAAATAATCTGGATGCATTATGTAAACGCTATGGGGTGGATAATTCCAACCGGGAATTACATGGTGCCTTATTAGATGCCGAGATTCTGGCAGACGTCTATCTGATGATGACGGGCGGTCAGGTCAGCTTGTCACTGGCGGCAGAGCAATTCGAACCGCAACACGATGCTGAGCAAAATGAGATCACGACAATGGAACGTCCACGTTCAGCATTAAAGGTCATTGAGGCTGACGCAATGGAGTTGGCAGCTCATCAAGCGATGCTGGAAAAATTACAGGCCAGCAGTGATGGAAATTGTGTATGGCTTAAACAAAGTTGAATTTGTTTTAACAAAAAGTTCTGTTCGCCGCTTGAAATCAGATTTTTGACCCCCAAATAGCAGCTTTGTGTTGAGCAAAGCGGAATCTGATTAATCATGAGCAACGAAGAAATCGAAAAATCGACGGCCGAATCTGAGCCGGTCGAATCCTCACCTGAAACAGCTGAGTCAGCTCAGCCAGCGGAATCTGAAGCAGATGTTGTAAAACAGCTGGAAGATGCCCGTAACAAAGCCGATGAACATTGGAATGAATTGCTGCGTGCCAGAGCCGATCTGGAAAATATGCGTCGCAGACATAGTCGTGATCTGGAAAACGCCCACAAACATGCACTGGACAAGTTCGTAACAGAACTTTTGCCTATTTGTGACAGCCTGGAATTTGGTCTCAACGCAGCAAAAAATGAAGATGCCAAGCTCGAAACAGTGCGAGATGGCATGGAAATGACACTCAAAATGTTCATGAACTCGATCGGTAAGTTCGGTCTAGAACAACTTAATCCCGAGGGCGAGGCTTTCGATCCTGATCTGCATCAGGCCATGGCAATGCAGCCTGCAGAAGGCGTAGAAGCAAATCAAGTATTGAATGTTATGCAGAAAGGCTACCGCTTCAATGGGCGTCTGTTACGTCCTGCCATGGTAGTGGTCTCTCAATAACCGGACGAAATTTAAGGGCTTGAAATCAAAATTTCCTGCCCCATCTATTATCACAACGGCTGGAATAGCCAGACGAACTTAGTACGATGGAGAAAAGATTATGGGTAGAATTATTGGTATTGACTTGGGTACGACCAACTCATGTGTAGCGGTGATGGAAGACGGCAAAGCCCGTGTCATCGAAAACAGTGAAGGCGATCGCACAACCCCGTCAATTGTTGCATTCAACAAAGATAACGAAGTGATGGTAGGTCAGTCTGCCAAACGTCAGGCTGTCACTAACGCCAAAAACACCTTGTACGCAATCAAGCGTTTGATTGGCCGTAAATTCAAAGACGATGTCGTACAGCGCGATATTGATATGGTGCCGTACAAAATCGTTGAAGCAGATAACGGTGATGCCTGGGTAGAAGCCAACGGCAAAAAAATGGCTCCGCCTGAAATTTCAGCTCGCGTTTTGATGAAAATGAAAAAAACCGCTGAAGAATTTTTGGGTGAAGAAGTCACCCAAGCGGTTGTTACCGTTCCGGCTTATTTTAATGACTCACAACGTCAAGCCACTAAAGACGCGGGCAAGATTGCCGGTCTGGAAGTCAAACGTATCATCAACGAACCAACCGCCGCAGCGCTGGCATACGGCATGGACAAAAAACGTGGTGATTCCACGGTTGTTGTATACGATTTGGGTGGTGGTACGTTTGACGTATCTATCATTGAAATTGCTGATATCGAAGGTGAGCATCAGTTTGAAGTACTGGCTACCAACGGTGATACATTCCTGGGTGGTGAAGACTTTGACCAACGCATCATTGATTATCTGGTTGCTGAGTTCAAGAAAGACCAGGGCGTTGATCTGAGTAAAGATCCATTGGCCTTGCAACGTTTGAAAGATGCTGCCGAGAAAGCCAAAATTGAGTTGTCTTCCAGCTCACAAACGGACATTAATCTGCCGTATATTACCGCAGATGCCAGTGGTCCTAAACATATGGAAATCCGTCTGACCCGTGCCAAACTGGAATCGTTGGTAGAAGACTTGATTTCACGCAGTATGGAACCATGCAAAATGGCATTGAAAGATGCCGGCCTGAAATTGTCTGACATTAATGATGTCATTCTGGTTGGTGGGCAGACCCGTATGCCGAAAGTGCAGGAAGCGGTTAAGGAAATGTTCGGTAAAGAACCACGCCGTGACGTGAACCCGGATGAAGCGGTTGCCGTTGGTGCTGCGATTCAGGCTGCGGTATTGGCTGGTGATGTGAAAGACGTATTGTTGCTGGACGTTACCCCATTAAGCCTGGGTATCGAAACCATGGGCGGCGTAATGACCAAACTGGTTGAGAAAAACACCACTATCCCCACTAAAGCGAATCAGGTGTTTTCGACAGCAGATGACAATCAGCCGGCAGTTACTATCCATGTATTGCAAGGTGAACGTGAAATTGCCTCAGCTAATAAATCACTGGGACGTTTTGATTTAGCGGATATTCCACCAGCTCCACGTGGTACACCGCAGATTGAAGTCACCTTTGATATCGACGCGAACGGCATTCTGAACGTGTCTGCTAAAGATAAAGCGACAGGTAAAGAGCAATCCATTGTGATTAAAGCTTCCAGCGGTCTGTCTGACGATGAAGTTGAAAAAATGGTTAAAGATGCTGAAGCGCATGCTGATGAAGACCGTAAGTTCCATGAACTGGTCACAGTACGCAACCAGGCGGATGGTTTGATTCATGCGACCAACAAATCACTGACTGATCTGGGTGATAAAGTGGAAGCCGATGAAAAAGCCAAGATTGAAGCGGCCATTGAAGAGTTACAACAGGCTCTGAAAGGTGAAGATAAAGCCGATATCGAAGCCAAAACTGCTGCGTTGTCAGAAGCTGCAGGCAAGCTGGCTGAACGTGCTTATGCTGAAAACGCAGAAGCTGGTGAAGGTGCTGCAACAGATGATTCCACAGCACAAAACGATGATGTGGTAGATGCCGAATTTGAAGAAGTCGATGACGACAAGAAAAATTCATAATCTTTCACACAATTAACTGAAAACAGGCGTAGGCATTGAGCCTACGCCTGTCTTGTTTAAGAGATACAAGAAAAACTAAACATGGCCAAAAAAGACTATTACGACCTTCTTGGTGTATCGCGCACTGCGACAGAAGCTGAAATCAAAAAAGCATATCGTCGTATGGCGATGAAATATCATCCTGATCGTAATCCGGATGATGCAACCGCTGAAGCCAGGTTCAAAGAGGCCAAAGAAGCTTACGAAATTCTGTCTGATTCCCAAAAACGTGCTGCTTATGACCAGTTTGGTCATGCTGGAGTAGATAACAGCTCAGGCGGCGGGTTCAGAAGTTCGGGCGGTTTCAGCGATATTTTTGGCGATGTATTTAATGATATTTTCGGCGGTGGCGGTCCGGGTGGACAAAGCTTCCGTGGAGCCGATTTGCGCTATCGCCTGGATTTGACGCTGGAAGAAGCTGTTGCTGGAACGACTGCGAAAATTCGCATACCGGTCAATGTTGAATGTAAAACCTGTGATGGTTCCGGGGCCAAACCTGGCACACAACCTGTTACTTGTACGACCTGTGGTGGACATGGTCAGGTTCGCATTCAGCAAGGATTCTTCACTGTTCAGCAAGCCTGTCCACATTGTCGCGGAACGGGTCAGATGATTCAGGACCCTTGTCATGATTGTCATGGTCAAGGCGTCGTACAAGAGCATAAAACACTCTCCGTTAAAGTGCCCGCCGGTGTTAATACGGGTGATCGCATTCGTCTTGCCGGTGAAGGAGAAGCGGGAAGCCGTGGTGCTCCAGCCGGTGATTTATATGTCGAAGTAGCGGTTAAACGTCACGATGTATTTACCCGTGATGGTAATAATCTGTTTGCCGATGTACCCATCAGTTTCACCACCGCCTGTCTGGGCGGGGAATTGCAAGTGCCCACTTTGCAGGGTAAAGCTGTGCTGAAAGTGCCTGAAGGTACGCAAACCGGCCAGCAATTCAAGATGCGCGGTAAAGGTGTCAAATCAGTGCGTACCGGTGAAGTTGGCGATTTAATGTGTCGCGTGATTATTGAAACGCCGGTTAAATTATCAAAAAAACAAAAAGAGTTATTGCAGGAATTTGCCGAAACGATGGAAGGTTCCGGGGCAACCCACAGTCCAAAACATGAATCGTGGCTTGATGCTGTAAAACGTTTTTTTGAATAAGATATTTGCCAATAGGAAGCTGACTGGGCTATTTTTGCCAGCCAGCTTTTTTATTTTCTGATTTACCGCCATAAGGATATAAACCATGGCTATTAATATTGCTATTAACGGTGCCGCTGGCCGCATGGGCCGTTGCCTGATTCAAGCCGTCGCTGAAACAGATGGTTTGCAGCTATCTGCTGCCATTGATCGAGCGGAGTCATCATTAATTGGTGTGGATGCCGGTGAATTGGCTGGAGTCGGTAAATTAGGGGTAGTGTTGTCAGCAGATCTTGATCAAGCAACTCAGCAATCGGATGTGATCATAGACTTCACCATTCCTGAGGCCACCATGGCTCTCCTGCCGTTATGTGCAGAGAATCAGTGCCGCCCGGTGATTGGTACAACGGGTTTTGATGAAGCGCAAAAACAGATTATTCAGCAAACAGCCGGTCGCATTGCTACCTTACTAGCCCCCAATATGAGTGTTGGGGTGAATTTATCACTGAAATTACTTGATATGGCTGCCCGTGTATTGGGGGATAGCGTTGATATTGAGATTATTGAAGCCCATCACCGCCATAAAGTG